>ERZ842401.6857-NODE-6857-length-11947-cov-4.608224_pt1 | contig 11947 bp, 11 predicted proteins | sample MGYA00521270_ERZ842401 | MGnify/ENA primary metagenome ERZ842401 (study PRJEB31892, sample SAMEA3878208) | bioreactor metagenome | biome: Moose rumen | place: Sweden | collected 2011-10 | study: EMG produced TPA metagenomics assembly of the PRJEB12797 data set... | reverse complement strand
CCACTGTGAATAATAATGCGAAAACTTCCTTCATATCAATTAAAGCTCCTCATGGTCATTTTACATCGTCTCTGTCACGCTCACGTATCTTGAATACAATGGGCGTGCCGTCAAGCCCGAAGGTCTCACGTATCTGGTTCTCGATATATCTCTGGTAAGAGAAGTGATAAAGGTCAGCCCTGTTCACAAAAGAAACAAAGGTAGGCGGATTTGTTGACACCTGAGTCATATAGTAAATCTTCAGCCTTCTGCCCTTATCAGAGGGGGGCTGCACACGGTTGGTGGCATACGCCAGCACCTCATTGAGCCTGCCTGTGGGTATTCTCACGGAATTTTGTTCATAAACGTACTTTATCATCTCAAACAGCTTGTCAATCCTCAGCCCTGTTTTAGCCGAGATGAACACAAAGGGCACATAGCTCATAAAGCTGAAATCTCCCTCCAGCTTTTTCCTGAACTCGTTCATGGTCTTGCCGTCCTTTTCGATAGCGTCCCACTTGTTCACGGCGATTATACAAGCCTTGCCCTTTTCGTGGGCATAGCCTGCCACCTTTGAGTCCTGCTCGGTGAAGCCCACGGCGGCGTCGATGACCACCACTGCCACATCTGCCCTGTCAACAGCCATATATGCCCTTAGCACCGAGTATTTCTCAACAGCCTCCAGCACCTTCGACTTGCGCCTTATGCCTGCGGTGTCGATAAAGATGAATTTACCGTGCTCGTTCTCGATAGGCGTATCGGTGGCGTCTCTGGTAGTACCTGCGATATCCGAAACTATCACACGCTCCTCGCCGCAGATACGGTTGATTATAGAGGACTTGCCCACATTGGGCTTGCCGATGACAGCCACCTTGACGGTGCCGTCAGCCTCCTCGTCCTCCTTTATCTCAGGCAGATATTTAAGCACCTCGTCCAGCATATCCCCCGTGCCGTGACCGTGTACCGATGACACAGGGAAGGGGTCGCCCAGCCCCAGATTATAGAACTCATAAAGCTCCATAGGGGGCTCGCCTGTATTATCCACCTTATTCACACAAAGCACCACAGGCTTGCCCGATTTGAGCAGCATCTGTGCTACCTCCATATCGTTAGCGGTAACTCCCGACTTTATATCCGTAACAAGTATTATCACATCGGCTGAGGTTATGGCAAGCTCTGACTGCCGTCTCATCTGAGCCAGAATAATATCGTTGGAGTCGGGCTCGATACCGCCCGTATCCACCAGCATGAACTCTCTGCCCAGCCACTCGCATTTGCCGTAGATACGGTCTCTGGTGACACCGGGGGTATCCTCGACTATTGCGAGCCTTTGCCCTATAAGCTTATTAAAAAGCGTAGATTTTCCCACATTAGGTCTGCCGACCACTGCAACAACAGGCAGCGCCATATTATCATCTCCCTGATATTTTACATCATTTTATTATAGCATATCCCAGCCGAAATGTAAATATATAAAATTTAAACAAATGCGGTGTTTGCCGCAGATCCGCCTCCCCTGACAGGCGAGATAACACACAAAAAGCAGAGAAGGACTTGTCCTCCTCTGCCTAAGGTCGTTATCATCGGCGATCAGAAGGATCAGACCTCCTTCTTGATAACCTCTACACCCTTGTAATATCCGCAATTCTTGCAAACTCTGTGGGGCGAAGTAAGCTCACCGCAGTTAGTGCATCTGCTGAGTGCGGGTGCGTCGAGCTTCCATACAGCTGAACGTCTCTTATCACGTCTTGCCTTGGAAACCTTCCTCTTTGGTACTGCCATTTTGGCACCTCCTCCTCGGTAATATGCTTAATACCTTTATTTCCGAGTTATCCCTCGGAGCAATTGCAGCTGCCTTCGTTCAAATCCTGTCCGCAGACAAAGCAAAGTCCCTTACAGTCCTCCCTGCAAAGTATCTTTGTCGGCAGCTGTAACAACAGGTCTGAAATAACCAGCTCGTCCAGCTCAAGCACATTATTTTCACACTCAACATACTCATCATCATCGCTGTAAGCCTTTCTGACGAGCGTATGTGAAAAATCATAGCTGTAATCTCTGCTGAACTCTTTTAGACATCTGTCGCAGACATGGTCCAGAGTGAACTCTGTACCGAACCTGAGCGTCACCACTCCTGCACGGTTCTCAGCCCTGCCCCTGACTGCTATAGGTGCTGCAAGATCAAACGATGAATACTCTTTAAAGCTCTCAGCGCCGATCTCATAGTCGATCTGCTTCTGTTCGCCCTCAATATCAAAGAGCTCCTTCAACTGTAATTTCATAGCACACCTCAAACATCACAAAGTTCATTATAACCCGAAATTTGCGATTTGTCAATAGTTTTTTATCATTTTTTTGTAAAATTACTTGATAAAAGCTCTTACCTTTGCAGGCAGCTCCTCGGGATCAGCCGAAACTGTGAACACCAGATTGATGTCCTTAGCCAGCACTGCCAGCTTTTCTATCATAGCGCCCAGAGCCTCATAATCTCTTCCGCCTATTTTAAGTATGCCGTCAACGAATACCTCCTGGATATCGTGGTTGCCTGCCAGCAGACCTGCAACAAAGCCATAGAAATTATCATAGCTTGTGATGCCGTAGTCCTCTGCGTCTACAAGCCTTACACTGTGAGGGATATCATATGTGAGCTTCATTCCTCTCTCGATGCAGACCACATTGCCTGTAGCCTTCTCGGCAGCCTTTACGATAGAATCAACAAGCACCTTTGTCTTGCCTGTACCTTTTTTACCTGGTATCAAATTGATCATAATTAACTCTCCATTCTGCTGATAAAGCATTTATTTTAAGCGGCACTGCCGCATAATTCCTTAATTTTCAGACCAGCTTGGCTTCAAGCTCAGCCTTTCTGTCCTCATATCCGGGCTTGCCCAGCAGTGCGAACATATTCTTTTTATAGCTCTCAACACCCGGCTGGTTAAATGGATTAACGCCCAGCATATAGCCCGATATCGCGCAAGCCTTTTCAAAGAAGTAAATAAGCTCGCCCAGATTTTCCTCGTCTATATTGTCAACGTCCAGAACGATATTAGGCACGCCGCCCTCGGTATGTGCAAGGATAGTGCCCTCATAAGCCTTCTGGTTAACAACAGACATATTCTGGTTAGCAAGGAAGTTCAGACCGTCTCTGTTCTCCTCATCGGGCTCTAAGAAAAAGTCTTTCTTGGGCGTTTTGATATTCACAACAGTCTCGAACATTATGCTTGAGCCGTCCTGAATAAACTGACCCAGTGAGTGCAGGTCTGTTGAGAAGGTAGCGGCAGATGGGAAAATGCCCTTGCCGTCCTTGCCCTCGCTCTCGCCGAACAACTGCTTGAACCACTCGCCCATAAGGGTGAAGGCAGGGTCGTAGGACACCAGCATCTCAACGCCGAAGCCCTTTCTGTAAAGTATATTCCTGATGGCTGCATACTTGTAGCAGTCATTGTTATCGTCATTTGCATATTTTTTCTGTGCAGCCTGTGCGCCTGCCATAAGGGCGTCTATATCGCAGCCTGCAACAGCTATGGGCAGAAGTCCTACAGCTGTCAGCACCGAAAATCTTCCGCCGACGTCATCGGGCACCACAAAAGTCTCATATCCCATTTCATCGGAAAGCTCTTTGAGAGTTCCCTTAGCCTTGTCTGTGGTGGCGAATATCCTCTCCTTAGCCTCCTGCTTGCCGTACTTGTCCTCCAGCAGCTTCTTGAAAACTCTGAAAGCCAGCGCAGGCTCGGTAGTTGTGCCTGACTTGGAGATAACGTTCACGCAGATATCTCTGCCCTCGCAGATAGACAGCACCTCGTTAAGATAAGTGGCGCTGATGTTGTTGCCCACGAAGTAGATATCGGGGGTATCCTTTTTAAGGTTGTTGTAAAACGGCGACTTCAGCAGCTCGATAGCAGCCCTTGCACCCAGATAAGAACCGCCTATGCCGATGACCACCAGCACATCAGCCTTTGCCTTTATTTTCTCGGCAGCAGCCTTTATCCTTGCAAACTCCTCCTTATCATAATCAGTAGGGAGCTCAGCCCAGCCGAGGAAATCATTTCCAAGACCGTTTTTAGCTTCAAGAGTATTATGAGCAGCTGTAACAGCAGGCGCGATAGCCTGATATTCATGCTCGCCTATAAACTCTTCAAGATAGTTTGTCTTTAAAGTTACTGACATTTTTTATCAAAGCCTTTCTTTCAGATCCTTCCAAAGATCCTTTGGACATAGACCTGCATTTTACTTTTATTTATTATACTATATTTTTTTTAAGTTTGCAAGCAATTTCAACCGCCTCCGCCACTTTTGTGCAATTTAAACAATATTCACCAGTCAAATTCAAGCAAATTATACATAAGCTTTTTAAAGCCACACTTGAAATTCATCTTTTCTACAGAGCCTGTCGCTGTCAGTTTTGCACTGTACATCACCTCGCCGCCCAGAGTACATTCAAGGCTGCCCAGCTCTGCTCCCTTTTTAACGGGAGCGGCAGCGCTCTCCTGCTTATCAAAAGTGATATCGAATGAATATGACGAGCCCTTGGGAATGATAACAGGCTTTAATCTGCCGAAGCTCACCCCCACCTTGTCTGTCTCGCCGCCTGTCACGGGCACGGCTTTCAGCATATCCTTGGTTATCTCAGGGGTGTAGAGCGAAAATGACTCAAAGCTCAGGTCCAAAAGCTTTTTTGCTATGTCCTCTCTGTTGCTGTCAAGGTCGCAGCCCAGTATCACCACTGCAATTTTCATATTCCTCTTCTCGGCTGTCACCACCGAGCACTCCCCTGCCGACTGTGAGGCGCAGGCTTTCATGCCTGTTATGCCCTTGTAGGTACGTATCAGCCTGTTTTGACTCACAAGCTCGGCTTTGCCCTCCCTAACAGTGTCCATCCAGCAGGTGAGGTAGTCCCTGAGCTGTTCATATTTTAACAGCTCCGCCGCAAGTCGGGTCATATTCTCGGCGGTCGATACTGTCTCCTCGCTCATACCCGTACAGTCGGCAAATACTGTTGAGGTCATGCCCAGCCTGCGGGCTTCGCTGTTCATCAGCTTCACAAACTCCTCCTCATTACCTGAGATATGCTCGGCAACGGCGGTGCAGGCATCGTTGGCATTGCCTATGGTTATGGCTTTTATAAGCTCCTCAAGCCTTATCTTCTCCCCCTTGTCAAGCCAGATCTGTGCCCCCTCCTGAGAGTTGGCATTATCTGAGACTGTCACGATATCATCAAGGCTGAGCTCCTTACTTTCAAGCATTTGTGCAGCTATCAGCAGGGTCATCAGCTTTGCAAGGTGAGATATTGGCATGACATTTTCACAGTTTTTTGCAAAAAGCAGCTCCCCTGTGGTACACTCTGCCACAGCAATGGCTTTTGCAGGCATTGCTTCAAGTATCTGCTCGTTCTCCCCCACATCCACCGTTGAGGCTGCCCTGACTTTTACCTCTGCCGAAGCAGTTAAAGCTCCCACTGAGCTTATGAGCAGCATTATGACTGTAGTTAAAACAGTTATCAGGTTTCGTAATTTCATAACAAGTCCCTCCTTGATACAAGTTATTCCCCTTTGTACTGGATTATTACCCAGCAGCTTTATGTTAAAATATTTATATACTTACGAAATAATTACAAAATTTGTGAGCCGCTGCCTATTGCAATTATTATAAAAGTATGCTATAATGTTACAAGAAATTATTTGTTTTAAACAAAATAAAAAGGAGAGATTTAAATGTACAGACCTTTAAAAAAGATCGTTTCGGTCATGGCTGCAGGCGCTATCGCTTTTTCAAGCCTGAGTATGCTGTCACTGACAGCAGCTGCCGATGACGGATTTGACGACCTGGACCAGCAGGCTTTCACCGCAGCTATGGGTGTGGGCTGGAACCTCGGCAACACTTTGGAGGCAACCAACGGCAAGGGCATAGTTTCTGAAACAGCATGGGGCAATCCCAAGGCGAGTGAGGAGCTTCTGAAGCTTGTCAAGCAGTCAGGCTTTTCATCTGTAAGAATGCCTGTAAGCTGGCTTTCAAATATCGGGGACGGTCCTAACTACACAGTCAACAAGACATGGCTCAAAAGAGTACACGAGGTAGTTGATTACTGCATAAACAATGACCTTTACGTTATTGTTAATATGCACGGCGACGGCTATTATTCCATAGACGGCGGCTGGCTGCTTTGCGGCGAGGATGACAGCAAGCAGAAGGAGATCAAGGCTAAGTATGAGTCTGCATGGAGACAGATAGCCGAGGAGTTCAAGGACGTTGACGAGCACCTCATATTCGAGTCGATGAACGAGGAGTTCGACGGCACCTACGGCAATCCTACATATACAGGCTATAAGAATATCAACGAATACAACCAGATATTTGTTGACACCATAAGAAAAACAGGCGGAAACAACACAAAAAGATGGCTGCTGGTGCCCGGCTGGAACACTGATATCGACCAGACCGTGAACAGGTACAATACAGAAATAGACGGCGAAAAGGTGGAGTACGGCTTTGATGTGCCTACAGATGAATACTGCGAAGCAGAGACCAGCAGGATCGCCGTTTCGGTACACTACTATAACCCCTGGGATTTCTGCGGTTCAGACACAAACAAGCTCAAGACCCAGTGGGGTCCCGATGCTCAGAAGCTGAGATCTCCCAGCTATGGTACACCGGCTGATATGCACAACCTTATCACAAAGCTGTATGATAATTTCACCAGCAAGGGTCACCCCGTTATTATCGGTGAATTCGGCGCTAACGACAGATCTGCATATGACAGAAACAATACTGAGTTCAGAAGATACTGGTGTGCTTCTCTGGTAACAGAGGCTAAAAAGGCAGGCTGTATCCCCGTATACTGGGACAACGGCTGGACAGGTGCAAACGGCTTTGCACTGTTCAACAGAAAAGACAACACCGTATTCCAGCAGTCTATAATTGACGGCATGGTTGAGGCTATGAATTCAGAGGACGAGAATTACACCGTGCCCTCTGTGACCTTCAAAGAGCTGCCTCTTGGCGATGTCAACATGGACGGACAGGTCACATCTGCCGATGCTATGAAGATAATCGCATATGCAAAAAAGGTTCTTGTTTTTGATGAAAAGAACAAGGTTGCCGATGCTGAGGTAAAGATCCTGTGTGACATTAACGAAGATGCTGTTATAGATACAAAGGATGCTATGCTCGCAGTAGGCGCAGCCAAGAAGACCATAACTATCACAAAAACTAATAAGAGCGTTTACGGAAACGGAACTCTGTAATAGTATACGGTCGGTCTGACTGAATAAAATACGGCTGCACAAAGCTTTACAGCAAGCCTTGTGCAGCCTTTTTCATTATCATTAAAAAACCGCCGCAGTTTGTTCTGCGGCGGCTTTTGTCGTTAATCTTTCTCACCAATGAGCCAGTCATACATATCCTGATACTTATGTGCAGATGCCTGCCATGAGAAATCCTTGCTCATAGCCTGCTTGATTATGCCGTTCCACTCGTCTCTTCTGTCAACATAGATGTAGTGGGCGAACATGACTGTGTTGTACATCTCATGGGCATTGTAGTTTGCAAAGCTGAAGCCTGTGCCTGTCTTATCAAACTGATTATAAGGCTGTACCGTATCTCTCAGACCGCCCGTTTCACGAACGATAGGCAGTGTGCCGTATCTGAGGGACATAAGCTGCGAAAGTCCGCAGGGCTCAAACAACGACGGCATGAGAAAAGCATCGCTGGCAGCGTATATCTTATGTGACATAGCCTCGCTGTAGTAGATGTTATCCGATACCTTGTCGGGGAACTTCCATGCGAAATACTTGAACATATCCTCATACTTCTGGTCGCCTGTGCCGAGCACAACTATCTGTATATCCTGCTGGCAGAGCCTTTCCATCATATAGGCGATAAGGTCAAAGCCCTTCTGGTCGGTAAGCCTGCTGACAATGCCTATCATGAACTTGTTGTCGTCCCTAACAAGACCAAGCTCCTCCTGCAAAGCTCTCTTGTTCTCTATCTTCTTTTCAAGAACATTGTCGATGCTGTAGTTTGCAGCTATCATCTTGTCGGTAGCAGGGTTATAATCGTCATAGTCGATACCGTTGACTATACCTCTCAGGTCGTTTCTTCTGGCTCTCATAAGTCCGTCAAGACCCTCGCCGTAGAACTCGGTCTTTATCTCCTCGGCGTATGAGTCGGAAACTGTGGTGATAGCATCGGCGTAAACAAGACCGCCCTTGAGCATATTGCCGTCAACATCTTTAAGCAGCTTGTCATATGTCATGTAGTAGGAGGACAGACCCGAAAGCCCCATAAATCTTGCGGCATTATCGTTGCCCTGGAATTTGAGGTTATGTATGGTCATAACAGTCTTTATGCCCCTGAAAAACTCACCGCCCTGGAAGGAGTCGTGGAGATAAACGGGGATAAGACCTGTCTGCCAGTCGTGGCAGTGTATAATATCAGGTCTGAACTCGATAACAGGCAGAGCGGAAAGCACAGCCCTGTCAAAGAACATGAACTTTTCTATATCCCAGTGCCAGTCGCCGTAGGGCTTATCGCCTGTAAAGTAATACTCATTGTCGATAAAGTAGAAGGTCACGCCGTCATAAACGGTCTCAAGCACGCCGACATACTGGCTCTTGCCGGCAAAATCCATATAAAAATGGGTCTTATACTCCATCATATCCTTCCACTTCTGGGCTATGCAGGAATATTTGGGCAGCACTACCCTTACATCATAATACTTCTTATCAAAGCACTTGGGCAGCGAGCCTGCAACATCGGCAAGACCGCCTGTTTTGATAAAGGGAACTACCTCTGAAGAAGCAAACAGAACTTTTTTCATAGCAAATTTTTCCTTCCTTAGTTTTATTTATAAGCTTGATGAAAATACACAAACTGTATAGGTTAAGTATAACATATTTTGTAACCTTCGTCAACACCCAAAACAGGGATTTTCAAACTTTTTTTATTAGGGTGTGTTGCCTTAACGACGAACGGTACAAAAATATCCAAAAAGACGTGTGTTAGGCTTAGTGTCAACACACCCTAAATAAGCGCTTTTTATCCGCCGTTGTAAGAGCTCTCAGCTGATCAGGCATTAACAGGCGTGTTTCCCCGGCGCAGAGAGGGGGAAACACGCACTGATATTCGTTCTGTTCTTTTTATGCCGCTCATTTATTCTGCCTTATCACAGGCTGCAGCTGCCTGCCCTCAAGTGCGGCGGCGATGGTCTGGGGCAGCAGCTCAAAATCGGCTACTATCGAGTTGGGCTTTTTCTCAAAATTATCCTGTGCGTAGGGCACAAAATAATAGTGTCGGTAGTTTTGCAGTATTCCTATGTTTTTGGCGCAGCCTGCAAGGGCGTCGTTGGTGGATATGGCTATGACCACGGGTCCTGCATTTCTCAGGTGGCTTTTTACTGCCATGGTCAGGGGCGTGTCGGTTATGCCCATAGCCAGCTTTGCCAGGGTGTTGGCGGTACAGGGTGCCACCACCATTATATCACACAGTTTTTTGGGACCAATAGGCTCGGCGTCCTCAATGGTCTTTATCACAGGTCTGCCTGCTATGGCTTCAAGCTCAGATACATTTTCTTCGGCAGTGCCGAACCTTGATGAAATGTGTGATGCATTATATGACATAACAGGTATCAGCTCTGCCCCCAGGGCTCTCAGCTTTTTTGCAGCCGCAAAGCTTTTGTCAAAGGTGCAGAATGACCCTGTGAGACCGTAGCCTATCTTAACTCCCTCCAGTGATCTTTCATCATTCATTTCGTTTTCCCCTTTCACGCAATATATCCCGCACAGTATCTGCAATGATGATGCCTGCTGTCCCCGGCGCTGCCTTACCGGGGAGCGCCAGGGCGTGGACAGTACGTCTGTTAAGCTCCTTAGCGGCTTCAAGATCGGTGCCGCCGGGCTTTGACGCCAGATCTATTATAAGGGTATCCTTAGCTGTTTTTTCCAAAGCTTCTCTGTCTAATATCATTGCAGGCACGGTATTTATAACAATATCAAATTCAAAAAGCCTGTTTTTCATGCCCTTGATATCAAGGGTGCCAAGTCCCATCGACCACGCCTGAGCCAGAGCTGCAGAGCTTCTGGCAGCCACGGTGCAGTCTGCACCCACCGCCTTGAAAAGCAGAGCGCATGACCTTGCCGTTCTTCCAAAGCCTGTTATAAGCACTTTGCTGCCCGCCACTGTGAAGGCTGTTTCTCTCATGGCTATCTCCAGAGTGCCCTCTGCTGTGGGCAGGCAGTTTTTAACCATAAGGGCTTCTTCCTTGAAGTAGTCTGCAACATCAAACCCCTTAGCCTTGAAATATCCTGCGGCAGCTGCACCAAGTCTGCCCCCTGTGACCAATGCGCCCTTTTTGAGCTTTGGCGTAAGTCTTGTAAAGGCTATCTCGCCGCCGCTGAAGCATTTGACCTTCAGCTCATCACTGCCCATAAGCGGCAGCACCAACACATCTGCCTGCTCAGGCATATCCTCGAGACCTGCCAGAGGTATCACCTTGCCGCCTGTGCCGTTTATGCCGCAGGTGTAGACCCTGCCGCAGTCTGCAAGTGACATACTTGTATATACCTGTCTGAGATCGCCGCCCACACAAAAAATGACCTGCTCGTTCATGATGAATACCTCCGAAAACATAACTATAGTTAATTATATGTTGGTGCAGGCAGTTTAGTGCTTTCAGATGTAAGAGACTGCTTCTTTCCTGTTGCTGATAAGTTTATGACTTATAATTAGCGTAGTTGTAAAATATTTGCGTTAAATTTTGTTCATAATCACGAAAAATAATTTTAGTAAAGCTATTGAAAAGTTAGAGAAAATGTTATATAATTAATGTATGCGGTTGTTTCTTTTTGTGAATTATCACAATGAGCATATCGCAAATATTTCATAACTTCGGGGCATGGGTCCCGATAGACAGATAGGAGCGAATTACTTTGAAAAAATTTGACAGTACGAAGATCAAGAATATTGCCATAGCAGGTCATGCAGGTTCGGGCAAGACTTCACTGACAGAGGCTTTGTTATATAAAAGCGGCGCTGTTGACAGACTGGGCAAGGTGCTCGACGGCACAACAGTTTCTGACTACACCGCAGAAGAGATAAAGAGAAAAAGCTCGGTATACACCTCACTTTCAACCACTGAGGTTGGCGATTTCAAGGTAAATCTCCTTGATACCCCCGGTCTGTTCGATTATGAGAGCGGCATGGTTGAGGGTATTTATGCCAGCGGGTGCGTGCTGATAACCGTTTCGGCTAAGTCGGGCGTTAAGGTGGGCACCCACAAGGCTTATGACTGCGCTAAAAAAATGGGCAAGCCCACAATGTTCGTTGTTACCAAGCTTGATGATGACAACGCAAACTTCAACAACGTGCTCACACAGCTAAAGACCGAGTTCGGTCCTACAGTTTGCCCCGTTATCGTCCCCGTTATCGCTGACAGAAAGATAGTATCTTATGTAAATCTCATTGAGATGAAGGCTTATAAGTATGAGAACGGCAAGGCTGTTGAGACTGATATGCCCACAGCTGAGATATCCGAGAAGATGGAGTACCGTATCGACGGTCTAATCGAGGCTATATCCGAGGCTGTTGCAGAGATAGATGAAGAGCTTATGGAGAAGTTCTTCTCGGGCGAGGCTTTCACCCAGAAGGAGCTTATCGACGGCATACACAAGGGTATGAACGAGGGCGTTATCACTCCCGTTACCTGCGTTTCCTCCACCGATCTTTCGGGAGTTGATATGCTGCTCAAAGAGATCGACCTGCTGCTTCCTCCTCCCTCCGAGAAGGACGCTATGGTGGGCGAGACTGCCGACGGCGAGGCTGTTGAGGTAGAGTGCAGCGAGAGTGATCCCCTTGCAGCTTTTGTATTCAGCATACATGCAAGGCATCTTTCCTTGGTTTAATGAAGACGAGGGGGAACCCGTTCTTTGGTACAGCCCTAGCCCCCGATTCTGCCTAAAAATGGAAGAACTGCACATTC
>ERZ842401.6856-NODE-6856-length-11949-cov-3.869262_pt1 | contig 11949 bp, 11 predicted proteins | sample MGYA00521270_ERZ842401 | MGnify/ENA primary metagenome ERZ842401 (study PRJEB31892, sample SAMEA3878208) | bioreactor metagenome | biome: Moose rumen | place: Sweden | collected 2011-10 | study: EMG produced TPA metagenomics assembly of the PRJEB12797 data set... | reverse complement strand
GAGGAAGATCTTGAACATGAAGAGAAACAAACCCATCACCACAGATAACCATGCAGTACCAACAGCCAGCATTTAAGACCGTAAGGCATCGTCCGCACTGGATGCAGTTTGTCATCAATGAGTTCATTCCTCTTTGCCTGTGTCTGGCAGCCTTTGCCTTTGCAGGTATGGAAAATATGCCGTTCAAAGGGTTCATCCTACAGGTGGCCTTTCTCCTTGTCCTGTTCATCCTCTACAAGTTCGCCTATCTCAAACGGCTCAGTTACTATGTCTCAGGCGAACAGCTCATCATCCAGCATGGGGTGTTTACCACCAACAACAACTATATTGAGCTATACCGTATCGTCGATTACGATGAGAGAAGGAGTTTCATCCAGCAGATAGTTGGCCTAAAGACCGTGACCATCTATTCTGGTGACAGGACTACACCTCATCTGGATATCATAGGAGTTCCCGTGAAGATCGACCTTGTGGCCATCATCAGGGAACGTGTAGAATACAACAAACAACGAAAAGGAGTATATGAGATTACCAATAGATAGCCAATTTGACAAGCGGTGGCTCGTAGTGTCTCTGCTTGCCATCCTCTATATGTTCGTCCTGAGTACAGGGGCTTCTGCACAGATAGCATCTTCCAATCCTCTGGAATATGCGGCACTGGCAGAGGGCAACGAGCTTATCAACGGACAGATAAAGTCAGAAATAGACAATCAGCAGAAGACAGCCCTTTTCCAGAATACGATTGCTGCCGAGTTCACGCAGATCCGTAAGTGGGAGAAGAAGTATAACAGTTACCTGAAGACTGTTGACGGCTACGCCTCTACCCTGAAGGCATGTACGACACTCTATGATGACGGAGTCCGTATCTTCATCAGTCTCTGTGACCTCAAAAAGGCTATCGGTCACAATCCACAGGGTATTGTCGCCAGTATGAGTATGAACAACCTCTATATCGAGACGGCCACAGAACTGATTTCCGTCTATACGGCTCTCAGGGAGGCTGTTGCCAAGGGAGGCACGGAGAATATGCTTACTGGAGCAGAGCGCAGTAAGACCCTTTGGGCCTTGAATGACCGGCTGGCTTCCTTTAATAAGAAGCTGAACAAGCTCTGCCTGAGTATCAAGTTCTATACGATGACCGATGTATGGAACAGCGTGACGGCAGGGATGATTGAGAGAACAAACGGTGAAATTGCCAGCCAAGCCCATTCCAGATGGGTCAGGGCGGCTAAAACAGCAGGATATTAAATATGGTAAGGAAGATTCTATTCGTTTTATTTCTGTCTGTCAGCATCAGTAAGGTGTTCGCACAAGGCATAGACCCTGCCCTGGCAGGAATGATTGTCCTCTATACAGACAAGGCCAAGAAGGAGTTGAAGCAGCAGGAAAAGATGATGCTGCTTGAAAGTACAGGCCATATCTGGATCAAGGAGGAAGTTGAGGGAACCACAGACCTGCAGCGGGAGTTCAACGACTATCTTGACAGTTTCCAATCCATCGTCATCTATGCGGCACAGATTTACGGATTCTACCATGAGATAGACAAGATGGCCTGTAACCTCAAACAGTTCTCCAAGCAGCTCAGTGACCATCCAAGTAACGCCCTTGCCGTTGCCCTCTCTTCCAACAGGAACAAGATCTATCGGGAGATAATCCTGAACAGCGTCGAGATTGTCGAGGACATCAGGCAGGTCTGTCTCAGTAACCACAAGATGACAGAGAAGGAACGCATGGAGATAGTCTTTGGAATACGTCCGAAACTCCAGTTGATGAACAAGAAACTGTACCGTCTCACCAAGGCTGTCAAATACACTTCCTTGGCTGACGTATGGGCAGAGATAGAAGGTGGAGCCGTCGATAAGGCCGACAAGCCAAGCATCACCAAACAGTGTATGCAGCGATGGAAAAGAGTGGGTAAACAAGTACGTCCATAAAAATCAATAATCAACTAATTATAAATACATTATGGGTTGGAGTACATTCTTAAAAGCAACAGGAAAATACGCCTTGAAAGGAGGCCGTGCTACTGTCGAATCCGTCGGCAGTGCAGTCATTCATCCCCAGCGAACCGTCAAGGGATTGGGAACTGCTACCAAGACCGCTGCGATTGGCGGCGGTATGGCTTATGTGGGCTGGGAAAAGCTCACCACAGACAAGAGCGTGACCCGTATTGTCGGTGATGCCGTTGTCGGTGAGGGAACGATGGAGTCCGTCTCAAACAAGGTTGACACCGCCATCGAGGGAGTCAATGATCTCAAAGATAAGGTCGGAGAAACCGTCAATACGATGAATGAAGCCATGACCGATGTGAACTCCAAATGGAGCGGCATGTCTAATTTCCTTCGTGGCATATTCTCAGGCAACGGCGGTAACATGATTGGTAATTTCTTCAGTAATCTGGGTAAAGGAAACGTGTCAGGACTCAGCCTTGCAGGTCTCGTCGTCTCTGCCCTACTCGTCTTTGGCCGTTTCGGATGGCTTGGGAAAATTGCCGGAGCCGTCCTCGGCATGATGATGATTGGCAATAATGCGAATATGAGCCAGCTGCTGGGTGGCCAACGTCAAACACCACAAATCGCACAGACAGAGCCACAGCAGCAGACTACTGGTGGTGGAATGAGAAGATAACAAAAGAAATATAATATGCACTACACGCAAGAAATGATGCTCCAGTCAACAAGTGGCTATTGTATGCCCTTCGAGGAGCGTGACAAGGATGTGGAGATGTCACTTGGCTATGGCAGACAGAAGCATCCACAGACAGGAGAAATGTTTTTCCATCATGGAATAGACTTCAAGGCCAGACGCTACATCCTTGCAGCCCTGGCTACAGGAACGGTGTCGGGAATCGGTTCTGATGCCGTTCATGGTGTCTATCAGGTCATCCGCTATGGTGATTACGAAGTTACCTATTCCCATCTGAGTAATGTGTTCGTGAATTTCGGCCAGCCGGTCAAGGCTGGTCAGGTCGTGTCCGTCAGCGATGAGCTGCTGCACATGGAAGTGAAGTTCAAGGGTCAGGAACTGAATCCGCTTGAATTCCTCACGATGCTCTATGGGAATGTGAAGGCCATGCAGAAAAACGGGAATGTCTTCACTCCTGAGTTTGTGACCATTGACCTCGACGTACATAACATGTACGACAAAGACCAGAAAGAAGTCGAAGACCTGATGATGCGATTCTATCCTTCGTATATGGAGGATATGCTGCATGGAGCCTATACGGTTCCAAAGCATACGGAACAGGCATTGAGAAACATCTTCACGGTCTCTGCCATGAAGGAATACTTCTATGAGACTCTTCCCAGCATGGCTAACCCCCTTGGCATGGGCGCACGATCCATTCCACTGGCAGAGAAAGTCCAGAATCTGCTGATAGGCGATTTCCTCAACTATCTCGCCCTTCGGCATCAGATATTCCTGTCATCGCTCAGCACTCTCGAAAAAAAAAAGCCGAAGACATAGCAATTGCCAGCAGTGACCTGATCGATCCCCTTGCAGAGCTGGACTTCGACATGCAGAGCTTTGACATCCCCCGTCTTGTCAGCGTTTACCCAGACCGTTCTGGTATCAGATGGTGGACGAAAGCCTGGTTCAACAACAGCGAGACTGGAGAGGCAGCCATTGAGATAGACCGTCAGGTGGCCATCAAGTTCATCAATGACAATATCGAGAAGGACGAATGGCTCGAAGAGTATTTCCCAAAGCAGATGGAAGTGTATCACAATGCCATCGAGCAGACCAAAGAACAGATTCTTAATCAAATGAATATATGAGTAGTAAACCAAGTGAAGACATCTTCAGCAAGAAGGTCATTCCCATTATGAACAAAGTACGTGATGACCTTCAGGGCAAACGAGCCAATGAGATGGAGAAGCATTCCCTCTCCCTTGCTGGATTGATGGTCAGTGCAATCGGGCCTGATGGAGGAAGTGCAGCCACCCAGTCTTTCAATGAGTCTCTTTACTACACAGGTAAGTGGAACAGCAAGACCGTGGAGGACTATGTGGAGATTGTCAAGGCAGAGCTGAAGAAACAGCATATAACCGTCACGCCAGAGATTGAGAAGAAGATGATTGACAAGATGGTGAAAGACCAGATGCCGAAATCATCCATCGACTATATCATTAGAAAAGCAGCAGGGAACAGCATCTTCTCCTTACCACAGGAAATGAGGAAATCTCCTCTTCAGAACCATATAGAAGAAAGAGGCGAAGCACTCTATAATCCATCAGGCATTGAAACTGCCGTTGGCTGGGGTCTCGGTGCAGGAGCCGACTACCTCTCTACAGGAGGTTTAGGTGGGACATGGAAGACTGCAGGTAAATTCATTGCTGGCGACCTTGCCATCAACGGTGTCGCCTCCAAGATGACTGCTTCTGCCAGTCCTGTCCCCACTCCTGCAGAAGTGAAAGATGACAAATACAAGGATGTTCCCCTTATAGTGGCTCCAGGTCAGGAAGACGCATATCTGGAAGACAAGAAGAGACTGGCAGAGAAAAGAGACGAGGAGGAAGCCCATTCGATAGAGACAGCCAGTATTGATCCGCCATCAGCAGAGAAGCCCCAGGTGCTACAGCCGACAGCACAGCCTGAAGAACAAGCTACTATTCAGCCAGAGCAGACCAATTCCAACGGTTGGAACGGCCTGTTATCCACTTTCGGGCTGAATGGTATTGGTGATATCGGACATAACCTTGGCTATATTCTGGCCATGCTCCCGGATTTCCTTGTAGGTATGTTCACAGGCAAGAGCAAGATGAACATCAAGGATAATCTCCTGCCAATAGCCAGTATAGCAGCGGGAATGTTTGTGAAGAATCCCATCTTGAAGATGGTTCTCATTGGCATGGGAGGCATGAACCTTATCAACAAGGCCGGTCATGAAGTTCTGGGCAATAGACAGGAAGCACTCCGTAATGACGGCTCTCGCATAGGTCGCACGAACTATCGGGTGTATCAGGACGAAGCCCTCAATCCACGTATCTCCAATCCTGAACTGCGTGGAAACTGCCTCATTGCTACCATAGACAAGGTTCCTTGTACGATTGCCCTGCCAGAGCGCGTGGTGGATGCTTACCAACAAGGAGCACTGCCATTGAACACACTGGCAAATGCCATCCTTGCGAAGAACGATCAGATGCGGCAGCTGGCTGCCCAGAACTATGAAGCCAACGAGCAGCAGACAGTCACCAGAACAATAGCACAACGATAAATACATATAACCATGACAGAAAAGAACGAACAAGAGAAAATGGCAGCAGAACGTCAGGTTGAGCTGCTTTCGTCAGCCCTTGACAAGGCTGTTGAGAACGGTGGTGTATGGCTTAACTCCAAAGGAAAGACTGCACCCCAGTTTTATAAGAAGAGTGTGACGATATCGCCTTTCAATGCTATCGTACTTGGATTGCACAGTGACCAGAACGGCTACAAGACGAATGAATACACCCTGTTTTCCGAGGCCAAGAAACGTGGCGAGTCTGTTCAGACAAAGGAAAAAGGAGTGCCTTTCCTGTGGTATAACTGGTCAGAGTATGTCAACAGGCATAATCCTGAAGATGTCATTAGCCGTAATGACTACCTCAAATTGCCCAAAGAGACTCAGAACCTCTACAAGGGAATCCGAAGCAGGGAGATACGAACCCTCTTCAATATTCAACAGACCACCTTACCGTTAGTGGATAAGGACGGCTATGAGAAGGAGGTCAAGATGCACGGCGGCACTGTTGACCGAGGAGAACCAGGCAAACAGCAGCGCAGCCTACAGATTGCCGTGAACCAGTTTCTCCTCAATATGCGCGACAACCTTGTGGCCGTCAGGAAAGATGCCAGTGGCGTTGCCCATTACGACACAGAAAAGGATGTCGTGTTTATGCCCGTCCAGAAGAACTATGAACACTATGAAGACTATGTGCGTGACATGGTGAAGCAGATAGTCAGTGCTACAGGTCATCAGCAGAGACTGGCTCGTGAGGGTATGACGATGAACGGCAGACAGCCAAGTGAGGATGCCAAGAAACAGGAGCAGCTTGTGGGGGAACTAACGGCTGGAGCCAAGTTGCAAGAACTTGGTATTCCAGCAAAGCTATCTCAGGACAGCCTGAAGATGATTGACTACTGGAAACGTGAGCTGCATGAGAATCCCTGTCTCATCGATGCCTTGGAAATGGACGTGAACAATTCCCTTGATGCCATTCATAAGGCCGAGAGGGGCGAAAAGGTGGAATATGCCACTACCGAGACCCGCCACCAGACCGAGGAAATCCGAAACATGCTGCCAAAGCACTATTATGTTGCCGATGAAATAAAGCCCTTGCCCAACAAGGACACCAAGGAGATTGTCCTAGTGAGGGATAAGGAAGGAAAGTCCGTTGACGTGGTGCTGCCTGCAGGGGCATCGCTGGAGCCTAAGAATGAACTCCCCGGCATTTCCAAAGACAGGATTCGTAATGCCTTGGAGAAAGAAGGACTTGTCAATGTCCGATTCTACAATCCTGACGGAGCCTTGGGTTTCAGGCCTGATGACAGCTACTTCAATGGTAAGGAAGTTAGTGTTGCCAGACTTCACGGATGGAAGCTGGAGGACGTAACCAAGCTGGATGTCACCGATGCTGTCAAAAAGTCCAGCACTGTTGACTTTGACACCATTATGATGCTTCGTGATGACAATGGCAAATGGGCATTGTTCCTCAAACCTGAGAACGAGAAAGGCTATGCCGTATATCCTGACAATAAGGATATCAATACGTTCTTCAGCCTTATCAAGAACCCAGGCAACAAGACCGATGCCTTCCGTATCGAGATGGCTCAGAAATACCATGCGCTCACTGGAACCCATCCAGAGCTGAAGATTGACCTGTTCAAGAGCAATGCCACGAAGGAAGACTTGGATCGTATCGAGAGGGTAAACATCTTCAAAACTAAGGCAGACCAGTCCAAAGTCCTGTGTATTCCTGTCATCAAGGGTGTTGACAAGGTATCAGCCCGTGTTGTCAGCCATGACCAGTGGCAAAGGATGTGGCTTGCTCCAGACATGATGGACTATAAGAAGAACCTTGCAGCTTCCCTCTTTGCCGACGTACTGCGCCAGAGCCGTTCAGACGCTGTGGCAGTCGGTACTGACAAGACAGAGCAGGAAAGTCAAAGCCAGACTGTTCAGGAAACGAAACAGGTGGTTGCAGAGCATAAGGAGGAGCAGGAACATCAGGATTCGCATGAGGAGAGCGAGGCCCACGAGAAGAAAGAAGAGGAGAAAAAGCGTCAGAACTCCCCAGAGCAGAAGAAAAAGGAGCAAGAGGAGGAAAAGCGTAAGGAAGAGCTTACCAAGGCCGAGACAAAAGCTGTGGCAGCTATTGCGCTGTCCCCTATCCTCTCCCAATTCAAGTCCATCAAGGAAAAACATCCTGATGCCATGCTCCTTTTCCGTAGAGGTGATTTCTATGAGACCTATATGGATGATGCCGAAAAGTCATCCCGTATCTTGGGAATCACCCTTACCAAAAGCTCAAAGGAGAAGGATTTGGAAGGAAAGCCGTTGGCGATTGCAGGATTTCCACATCATGCCTTGGACTCATATCTGCCAAAGTTAGTCAGAGCCGGTCAGAGAGTTGCCATCTGTGACCTGCTTGAATCACCCAAACAGAAGGTGTCAGAAGTGGTAACACCCATGAAAGAAGCTGATTCTGTTCCTTCACAGAAACAGGCTGTAAAGGCCGAGGAGGGACAGAGTCATGGGCTTCACAGATAAAAAGAGAATCAGAGTCCTGGCATCCCTATGTCTTCTATCCGTTGCACTGAATGCGCAGTCAAGCCATAAGCCGCCAGACTTAGTTACACAACAAAACAAAACATACAGAATCACAATGAGTAAGAACAGCGAATATGCAGAGAAATACGCAGAATATGCCATGGAGCAGATGCGTCGTTATGGAATCCCAGCCTCAGTGACCCTTGCCCAGGGCATCTTGGAAAGTGCCAGTGGCCAGAGTGAACTGTCCCGAAAGGGCAATAACCATTTTGGCATCAAGGCCACCAAAGGTTGGATTCAGGATGGAGGAAAGTATCTCGTCTATACCGATGACAAGCCTAATGAGAAGTTCTGCCAATACGCCAGTGTCGGCGATTCCTACGAGCATCATTCCCGGTTCTTACGGGAGAACAGCAGATATGCCAAGTGTTTCCAGCTCTCCCCAGATGACTATAAGGGATGGACAACGAGCATTGCCAATGCCGGATATGCCTCTGGTGCTGGATATGCCAATAAACTACAGAGTCTCATCGAGAAGAACAATCTTCAGAAGTACGACCAGATGGTGATGGCAGAGATGCGTGCTCAGGGAAGACAGTTCGGAACGGCTACGAATCCTCGAAGCACTACAAGCTCCGAGGTTCAGGCAATCACAACCACCCAGCCTATTGCTACGAAGAAAGAGGAGAAACAGTATTTTTTTCCATTAAGGCGAGATGAGTTTATGCTTATCACCTCGCCTTTCGGTATGCGAAAGGACCCGATGGACAGAAGCAGACAGCAGATGCACAAGGGCATCGACATACAAACGAAGCATGAAGCTGTGCTTGCCACCGAAGACCGAGGTAAGGTCGTTGCCGTCAACCACAACACAAATACTGGAGGAGGTAAATCCGTCACCGTTGAGTATAACAGGGAGGACGGTAGCAAATACCAATGCGTATATATGCACCTCGACAGTATCAATGTCAAGGTTGGAGATACCGTCAATGCTGGCCAGCAGCTTGGTATCTCAGGCAATACCGGCACACGAACCACTGGAGAGCACCTGCATTTTGGCGTGAAGAGCATTTCTGCCGACGGCACGAAAAGAGACATAGACCCTGCTGCCTATTTAGCAGAGATAGCCCAGAGGGGAAACCTTCAGCAGAAAGCCCTGTACAAAGGCAATGACCTCGTTGCCAAATACAAGGTGGAGAATCCCATCAACACAGATGCAGGTAATACACTCAATACAAATACCGCTACCAACATCGATACGAACATGTCACCTGATGACTGGATGAAGAAGCTCCTCTCCTCAGAGGATAGCGGAGTCAGCATGTCTAATGGTGATCCTGTCATAGATATGGCCATTCAGCTGTTCACAAGCCTGATGATGCTGGCTGTCCAGATTGACAACAAGAATGAGGATGAGAAGCTGGAGGTGGCCACGGATGCTGCCGTCAATAAGGTCATCAACATCAACAGCCTTGTTCCGACGATGAAATCCTGTACCATTGCTGTCTCAGAGAATGGCATGGCTACGCTGACCATGAACAACGGCCAACAACAGTTCAGCCATGTCCTGACAAATGCTGAGACCAGCCGCTTGTCACAGGCACTTAATGACTCTGGGCTTTCTCAGGAGTCCAAGCAGCAGCGTGTGGCAGGAATCATCAACAGTATAGTCATCAGCCAGCAGGTTTCCCAGAATTATAACCAGGCTATCGAGAACCAAGAGACTGAGCAACAGATGCGGAGGTAATAATATTACTTTTAATAATTCGACAAATTCAGAATCCATATAAGTTTAACAATCAAATTCAAAAAGCAATGATTAAAGCAGAAGTAAATGTAATCGGAACTGTCAGCCGTACCGCTGTAGTCCGTGACGGTAAGGAAGGTACGAAGTTCGTCACCTTTGGCGTTAGTGTAGTAATCCTGGCAAAGTCTGGCATCAACAAGACCGTTGAAATCAGTGTTGCCAAGGACTATCAGTTAGGCGATGACATCAGCCTGATCCAAGCTAAGGACAACCGTGTTGGCCTGAAGGGAACCATCACCTTCCGTAAGAAGGGTGATAACCTCTATCTCAACATGGAAGCATCTGAGGTCAATGTGGTCAAGCCCGAAGACAAGGACATCATCGAGGGAGATATGACCTTCCTCGGTAAGGTCGGTAATAAGATCGAGGTCAAGGACAGCAAGAACGGTAAGAAGTTCCTTTCCACCTCTGGCTTCAGCACCACCAAGGAGGGAGAAGGGTTCGAATATACCTGGGTTCGCTTTATCCAGTTCGAGGCAGAGAAGCCGGAATGGCTGGTTCCCAAGGCTGGTATTGAGGTTAAGGGAAAGTTGGAGCTTGATGTTTACAACGACAAGCTGGACATCAGCTGCCGCGTTTCGGAACTGAAGGAATGGGTTAAACAGCAATAATTTGGCTTATGGCAAAAGACCACAAGAACTACAATAGTGACGGCAAGAGCAGCGAAGACCGTGCTCTTGACCGTTTCACTGACATGCTCATCGAGAAGATCCAGACGCTGCAGGGTGACTGGAAAAAGCCCTGGTTCTCTGAGAACAGTACACAATGGCCTAAGAATCTCAGCGGTCGTGAGTACAATGGCATGAACAGCCTCCTTCTGATGATGCATGCAGAGAAAGAAGGTTATAAGCTTCCTGTATGGGCTACGTTTGACCGTATAGCAGGATTGAACTATACTCAGGGCAAGGAAGGACGTACACCAGCCGTTGACAAAGATGGCGAAAAACTCCCCGTTGTCTCAATCAACAAGGGCGAGAAGTCCTTTCCTGTCTTTATTACCGTCTTCACGGTCGTTGATCCTGAAACAAAGGAAAAGATCAAGTACGACGATTACAAGCGTATGTCTGAGGAGGAAAGGGCTAAATACAAAGTCTATCCCAAGCTTCAGGTGTACAATGTCTTCAATGTTGCACAGACCAACCTTCAGGAAGCGAGGCCAGAGCTATGGAAGAAACTCGAAGATGCCAACTCGCCAAAGAAGTTTGAACAGGCCGGAGAACAGTTCTCCTTCGAACCCGTTGACAGGATGATTAAGGACAATCTTTGGATTTGTCCTATCAAGGAGGTGAAGGGTGATAATGCCTATTTCAGCATCAGCAGGAATGAGATTGTTGTACCTACGAGACAACAGTTCATCAATGGCGAGTCCTTCTACTCCAACCTGTTTCATGAAATGGGACACTCCACGGGTGCCGAGAATCAGCTCAACCGACTAAAGCCAGGCCAGACCTTTGGCAGTGCTGAATATGCGAGAGAAGAACTTGTTGCAGAACTGGGTGCAGCCCTCGTTGCACAACGTTACGGGATGACCAAAAACATCAAGGAAGACTCTGCTGCCTATCTCAAATCATGGTTGAACAGTCTTCACGAAAGTCCTGATTTTCTGAAGACTACACTCTTTGACGTGAAGCGTTCTACAGGAATGATTACACAGCGCATTGATAAGATTGCCCTTGACATTGAGCAGGGCATCGATACGGCCAGAAGCGAGGTAAAAGAAGAGGCCAAGCCTGACAGCGAGACTGTTGAACAAGACAAACCTGTATTGGAAGCTATAGCAGCAAAAACCATGCCCAAAGAAGAATCAGAAAAGAGTGTAGAAGAAGAACGGCATTACCACCGTGGTCGTTGATTCCTCCTATTGATAATAAGCTTCCATGTCTTCGCACTGAACCATGGAAGTTTATTCGTTTTGTAACAACAGACTGAATCACAAGCCTTGTGATTCCTATATTTTACGATTTTGCATTGTTAGTTCAAAAAAAAATCGTAAATTTGCGGTGTCGAAAGAAGTCAACCTCTCAGCATGGGTTTAATGGGTTCTGCCCATGTAATATAGAGTATTAGAGCAACAGAACCTTACAGACAAGCAGACGAAATGAAAGATATTTTTGAACGAATCAAAGAGTCTACGGGCGGTCCGTTGGGACAATACCGCAAATTGGCCGATGGCTATTTTTATTTTCCACACCTCGAAGGTGAGTTAGGCCCCGAAATGATGTTCAACGGCAAGAAGGTGTTGAACTGGAGTTTGAACAACTACCTTGGGTTGGCCAACAATCCCGAGGTGCGTGCCGCCGACGAGGAGGGCGCCAAGCGGTGGGGTCTGGCCTATCCTATGGGAGCCCGCATGATGAGTGGCAACACCTATCTGCACGAAGAGGTGGAGGCCATG
>ERZ842401.6855-NODE-6855-length-11951-cov-4.439728_pt1 | contig 11951 bp, 7 predicted proteins | sample MGYA00521270_ERZ842401 | MGnify/ENA primary metagenome ERZ842401 (study PRJEB31892, sample SAMEA3878208) | bioreactor metagenome | biome: Moose rumen | place: Sweden | collected 2011-10 | study: EMG produced TPA metagenomics assembly of the PRJEB12797 data set... | reverse complement strand
GCTGCAGCCTTAGCAGCTTCCTCGGCGGCTCTAGCTGTCTCTTCTGCGATACGTGCAGCTTCTTGAGCTGCTTTTACTGCTTGCTCAGCAGCCTTACGGGCATTCTCCGCAGCCAAGCGTGCCTGCTCGACAATACTGTTGGTTGATGGGCTGACGGGAATATCTGCCGCAGATGGAATGGCATCTGCCAAAGATGCAACCTCTTGTGACTTATTGGCCAATGCTTCGGCAGCTTCCTCCTCTGCTATCTCTCGATGTGTCTCAGCATAATAGTTGCTGAGGTCAGGCATTGCTTCCGGATCATCGTAATAAGGTTCATTTATTACTTTGGGTTTGTAGAAGGATTCCTGCATAGAGGGGTCAGCCAATGGGCTTTCAGCAGATACATTCAAAGAAGATGTTTCTGAAACCCCTTCATTTGGCGTATCTTTTACTGCCGTATCAGCAGGGACTTTTTCTGTAGCAGTTCCTTCAGCCATAGTTCCCTTCGTTGGTGCTTCTGCTGTTGGTTCTGCAACTGCTGATTCTTCTTGCGTTGTTTCAGGAATTGTAGTTTCCTCAGAAGTTGATTCTCCTGCAGAATCACTAGCATCTTCAGTTGGTGTATTCTTATCAGTTTCTTTATTCTCTGCTGGCAGTTCTTCAGCCTTTTGCTCCTCTGCTGGTGTATCTTCAACAACATCCACTTCTGGTCCTTCCTCCCAATAAATCTCATCGTTGATGATGACCATGCGAGGTTCGCGTTTCTTCTTTACCACAGTTGCTCCTTTAGCCTCAGCCAAAGCATCCTTAACAGAAGGATCGGTATTGGCTGTCAGTTCTTTTGTGGTAACGTCAGCAGCATCTGAAGTTTCAGTCGCAGCACCAGCCACACCAGTAGCAGCAGCTGCTTTATCCAACCGTTCTTGCAGGGCTTTGTTTTTTGCTTCCACTTTGGCTTGTTCTGCTGCCTCACGCTGCAAGCGGAAAGTTTCTTTAATATCCTTATCTTCTGGCTTTATCTCTTTAGCCTCAGCAGCAGGTGAATTAGGAGTACCGCCTCCATCAGGTTTCTTTTCCAAAGCGGGCTTAGGACCATCATTATTGCTTCCATCAGTACCTTTAGCCGTAGAAGAGTTATCATCTTCCTCCTCTTCCTCTTTATCTTCTTTCACCATGAAGATACTCAGTTCGTAGAGCGCATAAAGAGGCAATGCCACAGCAGTCAGTGTGAATGGGTCGCCAGTAGGAGTGATGATGGCCGAGGCAATAACTATCACTACCAATGCATGGCGACGGTACTCTCGCAATGTGCTGCGTGTAAGTATGCCAAAGAGAGAGAGCAGCCAAGTGACCAAAGGCAACTCGAATGCAATACCCATCGCCAGCACCAACATCATAAAATTATCGATATAGGAATTCAGCGAGATGAGGGTATCAATATTGTCACTCAAATCGTAGGTAGAGAGAAAACGCAAAGCCAACGGATAGACCATGAAATAACCCACAGCCATACCAATATAGAACATAATGTTGCCTAATAGCAGCGCTTTGCGAACACCGGCTGCCTCGTTAGGATAGAGAGCAGGACGGATGAAAAGCCAGATTTCCCAAAAGATATAGGGAACCAGAATAACGATAGATAGTACGAATGATGTGGTGAGATGCACATAGAAAGGTGCAGCTAAGTTGATGTTCTGCAGTTTGATATCAAACCGCTGGGTAAAAAAATCACCCGTCAAGTTGAACATCTCACCGATCTTTCGTAAGAACGCATAGAAGACAAAGTTGTCGTGGCACGGCCCCATGATGACAGGGTCGAAGATGTATGGCATGGCGATAAAGAAACCTATTGCCAGTACGAACCACAATCCCACTATACGGGCCAGTGCCCATCGTAACACATCAAGGTGTTCCCAAAATGTCAACTCTCTGTCTTCCATTCTCTATTTATCAATTATCCTTTGCCTTAGTATCCTTGTCTTCCAACTCCTTTGTAGCGTCATTGATTTCGTTCTTTGCCTCATTGACACCATCCTTGAAGCTCTTGACACCCTTGCCCAAGCCCTTCATCAGTTCAGGAATCTTCTTGCCGCCGAACAACAGCAGGATAATCAACGCGATAATGATCCACTCTGAGCCCGAAGGCATAAACATTAACAGTAAATTTTCCATAATTCTATTGTTTTAATAATGTTAATAATAATCAATCTTGAAAATATATGCGCTTTACACGGTTGCTAACACTAGTAAGTACCTCATAAGGGATGGTATCCAATGTGTCGCTCAACACGGTTACTGGCAAGTTGTCACCAAATATCTCCACTTTGTCACCTTCCTTGCAATCAATGTCAGTTACATCAATCATACAGACATCCATACAGATGTTACCCACATAGGGAGCTTTCTTGCCATTCACAAGACAGTAACAGTGACCATTGCCAAGATGACGGTTCAAGCCATCGGCATAGCCAATAGGTATAGCTGCAATACGCGACGGCCTAGTAAGGTGACCTTTTCGGCTATAGCCAACCGTTTCGTCAGCTGGCACGTCGTGTATCTGTAAGATGGTAGTCTTAAGGGTGCACACATTGTGCATCACGGCATTTGTGATAGGATTGATACCATAGAGTCCTAAGCCCAAACGTACCATATCCAGCTGAATACTTGGGAAACGCTCTATACCTGCTGAGTTGCAAATGTGTCGTAATATCTTATGAGAGAAAGCTGCCTGTAACTCATTTGACGCCTTCAAGAACGTGTTCATCTGGCGACATGTGAACGCATCGAACTCCTCAGAATCACTACCAACAAAATGTGAAAATACCGAGCGAACAATCAGCGCATTCTGATTCTTAAGCCGTTTAATCAGTTCCGGTATTTCAGATGGCGCAAATCCCAAACGATGCATACCTGTATCCAGCTTAATATGTATTGGAAAGTTGGTAATACCTTCTTTCTCTGCAGCATCAATCAATGCCTCCAGCCAATGGAAGCTATAGACCTCAGGCTCCAGTTTATAATCAAACATCGTCTTGAACGCAGTCATCTCAGGGTTCATGATGAGAATGTTGGCATGGATACCTGCCTTACGCAGCTCAGCTCCTTCATCAGCCACTGCCACTGCCAGGTAATCCACTCGATGATCCTGCAACGTGCGTGCCACCTCAATGGCACCTGCGCCATAAGCCGAAGCTTTTACCATACAAACCATTTTGGTAGTGGGTTTCAGCAAACTGCGGTAGTAGTTGAAGTTTTCCACCAAAGCGCCAAGATTAACCTCTAAGATGGTTTCGTGCACCTTCTTCTCAAGTACCTCCGTTAGTTCATCGAACCCAAACTTGCGAGCTCCTTTTATAAGGATGATCTCATGATCAAGCTTTAGTCTGCGTTCATCAATAGCCTTCAGCAGTTCCTCAGTAGAGATGAAAAACGATTTCTCAACACTGAACTCATCGGCACATGAACTTATTTCCTCACCAACGCCAATGATGCGCTCCATGCTCTTACTCTTGAGGAGCTGAGCTACCTGACCATACAACATATGAGCCTTCTTTCCTGTTTCCAGTATATCACTGAGAATCAAAGTGCGCTTCAGCTGTTTGTCTTGCGAACGACGATATTGGAAATCCAAAGCCAATTCCAGCGATGTAAGGTCGGAATTGTAACTATCGTTGATGAGTAGGCAGTTGTTCTTTCCTTCTTTTACCTCCAATCGCATAGCTACTGGCTCCAAACGCGCCATACGCTCAGCTATCTGCTCTGGCGGAAGCATTAGGTAACAGCATACACCCAAGCAGTTGAGGGAGTTCTCTATTGATGCATCGTCGATGAAAGGCAACGTAAACTGGTTCTCCATATCCAAATACCTATAAGCAATCAGAGTACACTCATCACCTTTCTCTACTTTACTTATAAATAAAGGGCGGTCCGCATCTTTACGGCTCCAAGCCATTGAACGTGTAGCCAGCAATGAATTGCCCACGCAATTGTTGATAAAATCATCATCTCCGTTGTAAATCACCACATCACTATCTCTGAAAAGGGTCAACTTCTCCATACATTTCACTTGACGCGAGAAGAAGTTTTCCTGATGTGCCCCGCCAATGTTGGTCAATACGCCAATGGTAGGTTGTATAATATCACGCAAGGCTTCCATCTCTCCTGGTTGGGAAATACCTGCTTCAAAAATGGCAAGTTCGGTACCTTCGTGCAACTGCCATACTGAAAGCGGCACGCCAATCTGTGAATTATAGCTGCGAGGAGAACGAACCACCACCTTGTCAGGACTCAGCAACTGGTGCAACCATTCTTTTACGATGGTCTTGCCATTGCTTCCAGTGACACCTATGACAGGGATGTCGAAGCGTTTTCTGATGCTTTGTGCCAGTTTCTGTAAGGCACTTAATGTATCGGGCACCAACAAAAAGTTGGCATCCAGAATATTGAGGGTTTTCACCTCAGGATAGTCTGAGCGTGATACTACAAAGTTTCTTACACCACGTTGGTATAGCTCTTTAATATAGTGTGCGCCACTGTTGCGCTTTGTCGTCAAGGCAAAGAACAGGGTTGCCTCAGGAAAACTGAGGGAACGGCTATCGGTCAACAGCCAATCTATGGTAGCAGGAATATCACCTACCCTAAATGCGCCAACCTCTAATGCAATCTGTTCAATCTGGTAAGACATGATTCTTTTTCTTTATCGAAGTCAAAGTAAGGATATTTTTCTGAAAGTGCTTCTATTTTTAACAATATTTGATGCAAAAACCGATCATATTCTTCTGATTCGGGGTGCAAAGGGCGGTGCTCCATCATTATTTTAATTTCTTTAACACTTTGCATCGCTATCAGAGTGTCCTGACTGAAGCACGCCTCTGAGAAACGTTGCCAAATGTAATCAACAGCCACACGAGAAGGGTGTACCAAATCGTCTGCATAGAAGCGATAGTCACGCAACTCATCCATCAGCAGTTCGTAGGCAGGGAAATACAGCACCTTTTCGGGGAACAACTGTTTCAGTTGATCAATCGCCAATAACAACGTAGCCTTACTGAGCTGGTTCTCGTGTAATCCATCGCGGACATGGCGAATCGGGCTGACGGTAAACAGTACCCTCATGGTGGGATTTACCTGCCATATATCTTGCAACAAAATCCTGTATGCATCTACTATCTCGTTTACTTCCAAGCGCCTTCTATTAAACAGTTTCTCTGGCATTTTATGGCAATTAGCCACCACCTTCCCCGTTTCTTTCCATTCATAAACGTATGCAGAGCCGAAAGTAACCAACAGGCAAGAAAGCTGTTTCAGCACATCCTGGCAAGCATCGAGCGAATGCCAGATATTTTCCGACAGCCCCTCTTTTGTAAGTGAAGAATAATCTCCATGAAAAGAAAGGCTGTGCCATAGTCCTCCGTAGGAGACAAAATCATCTTCCTTTGGGTACTTTTTATCCAACAAAGTACGTAAGGAGGTAGCGATACTCATAGGATTATATAAGACGCCAAAAGGATTGACTTGGCAATGCATCTTAGCTTCTTGTAAGCGTGAACCTATCTCTGTGGCAAAGCAAGAGCCCATGCACAGCAGGGAATCACTATAGTCCAACAGAGGAATCATTTTGCTTATTTCAACGCTTGTAAATAAGTGCATATTGTTATTTTTTCCTTATCTTCGTGCAAAGATAACGTTTATTTATGTAAATTTGCATCCTAAAGTGGTAAAATATGAACGAAGAACAACCTACATATGACCTGCTTGAACAAATTAATGACCCGGAGGATTTGCGAAAGATACCTATAAAACAGCTTCCGCAAGTTTGCAAGGAACTGAGGAACGACATCATCAAAGAGGTTTCTCGCAACCCTGGTCATTTTGGCTCAAGTTTGGGTACTGTAGAACTGACCGTTGCCTTACACTATGTATTCCATACCCCCGAAGATTTGATTGTATGGGATGTGGGGCATCAGGCATACGGCCACAAAATCCTGACTGGCAGGCGTAAGGCTTTTGCCACCAACCGCCAGTTCAAGGGACTATCCCCCTTTACCAACCCTGCCGAGAGCGAATATGACGCCTTTATCGCAGGACATGCCTCTAATAGCATCTCTGCGGCGCTGGGTCTGGATATAGGAACAAACCTCAACCCGACCCTCTCCCAAGGAGAGGGAGGAAAGAAGCACAATGTGGTAGCGATCATAGGCGACGGAGCGATGACGGGCGGACTGGCGTTCGAGGGACTGAACAACACCTCGATGGACAAAAACAACCTGCTCATTGTGCTCAACGACAACCACATGGCAATCGACCCGCTGAAGGGCGGATTTACCCAGTACCTGGTGGACCTGACGACGAGTGCTACGTACAACAAATGGCGCTGGCGGTTCTACCAACTGGCTTCCAGACTCCACCTCGTGGACGAACGCAAGAGACGCGCCATGCTGCGCCGGAACAACAGCCTCAAAGCAGTGCTCAGCAAACAGCCAAGCAATATCTTTACCGGCCTCAACATCCGCTATTTCGGTCCCACAGACGGACATGACGTGGTAGGACTGGTGCGGATCCTGAGCGAGATAAAGAACCACCGCGGACCCAAGGTGCTGCATATCATCACCAAGAAAGGCAAAGGCTATGCACCGGCGGAGAACGACCAGACCGTTTGGCATGCGCCGGGAGAGTTCAATGTCACTACAGGCGAACGACAGAGTGACAAACTACAAATCACAAACGACAAATCACAAACTCCCCCTCTATGGCAGGAGGTGTTCGGAGAGACGCTGCTGGAGCTGGCGAAGAAGAACGACCGGATAGTAGGAATAACGCCTGCCATGCCCAGCGGCTGCTCCATGAGTATCATGCAGAAAGAGATGCCGGAGAGGGTGTTCGACGTGGGTATAGCAGAAGGACATGCCGTCACCTTCAGCGCCGGACTGGCGAAAGCAGGCATGCTGCCGTACTGCAACATCTACTCCACCTTCCTACAACGCGCATATGACAACATCGTCCATGACGTTGCGCTGCAGAACCTGCACGTGGTCCTCTGTATCGACCGTGCCGGCATCGTAGGAAACGACGGCGCCACCCACCACGGTTTGTTGGATCTGGCGTACCTGCGGCCTATTCCGAACATGCAGATCTGTGCCCCGCGTACGGCGGAGGATCTGCGTCAGATGCTGACCCTCGCCGAGAACTTGGAAGGTCCGGTGGCCATCCGTTACCCGAGAGGAAGGACAAACCCCACCCCGACCCTCCCCTTAAGGGAGGGAGTAAAGTACGGCAAGGGCGTGAAGTTGCGCGACGGAGAGGACATAGCCGTCCTGACTATCGGCGCTATCGGAAACACCATGGCGGAAGCAATAGAGTCTGTCAGTCCGAAGGACGGTCTGTCAGCAAAGCGGTCTGTCAGTGAAACGGTCTGTCAGTCCGAAGGACGGTCCGTGAGCTTTGCTCACTACGATATGCGGTGGCTCAAGCCTTTGGACGAGGAGATACTGCACGAAGTGGGTAAGAAATACAAGACCATCGTTACTGCCGAAGACGGTATGATTGCAGGAGGACTGGGAAGCGCCGTATTGGAATGGATGGCGGACCACGGCTATACGCCACGAGTGATCCGGCTCGGAGTGAACGATCAATTTGTAGAACACGGCTCTACCAAAGAGCTCTATCATATGTTAAAACTTGATAAAGAAGGACTATGCGAATCGTTATTGCAGGTGCCGGTGAAGTAGGCACGCACTTGGCAAAGTTGCTGAGCCGCGAAGACATGGAAATCAGTCTGCTGGACGAGAGCCAGGAGCGCTTGGGAGACCTCAGCGCCAACTACGACATGCTCACCAAAGTGGGCAACCCTACCTCTATCCGCGACCTGCGTGAGATAGGTGTGAAGGACTGCGACCTCTTCATATCCGTCACTCCTCATGAGACGGAGAACATGACGGCTTGTCTCATTGCCAACTCATTAGGTGCCAAGCGCACGCTGGCACGCATCGACAACTACGAATACCTGCTGCCCGAGAACCGGAAATTCTTTGAGAACATGGGTCTCAACCATCTCATCTATCCGGAAGTGCTCGCAGCCAACGAGATTGAAGAGAGCCTGCGGACCAACTGGATGCGCTATCACCTCCATCTGGGACAAGGTGCGCTGGAGCTTTGCGTGGTCAAGGTGCGGGCTGGAGCCAAGGTAGTAGGACAACCCTTCTCGTCCGGCATCTACAACCACGGCAAATACCGCATCGTAGCTATCAAACGCGGACAAGAGACCATCATCCCACGCGGCAACGACAGCGTGGAAGAGAACGACATGGTTTATTGCGTGTGCCCCAAAGAGAGCATGGAGTTCATGCGCGAAGAGTTGGGCAAATCGAAACGCGAGATCAATAATGTGATTTTCTTCGGCGGCGGACGCGTCGCACGCAAAGCGGCTACAGAACTGACGGATGAGATGAATATCAAGATCATCGAGAAAGACCGTGAGCTTTGCAACATCCTGAGCGAGAAAGTACCGAACGCACTGATCATCAATGCCGATGGAAGCGACATGGACGTACTCAAGGAAGAAGGTATTCAGGATGCAGACGCTTTCGTAGCCGTAACCGACAGCAGCGAAGCTAACATCTTTGCCTGCCTTGCCGCACAGCGTTTCGGCGTACGCAAGACCATCGCAGAAGTAGAGAACCTCGATTATATACCGATGGCGGAAGGGTTGGATATAGGAGCGGTGCTGAACAAAAAGACCATCGCTGCCAGTTATATCTACCAGATGCTGCTGGACGCATCCGTCCGCGGCGTGCACAACCTGACGAGTGCGGATGCCGAGATCGTGGAGTTCTACGCCAAAGAAGGCAGTACGATCACCCGTCACAAGGTCAAGGACGTAAACCTGCCGGAGGAAGCCAATATCGGCGGCATTGTACGCGCAGGAGAAGGCATATTGGTTAACGGCGAGACGCAGATCATTGCAGGCGATTTGGTCGTTGTGTTCTGCAAGAGCCACGTGATCAGACATTTAGAGAGATTCTTCAAATGACCCGAACATTCAACTGGCGCATAGTATTCAAGACGATGGGAGTGCTCACCACTCTCGAGGCGTTCTTTATGCTCATCCCTACCCTCACCGCCTGGTGGTACGACGAACCGGATCTGGGCACCTGGGTTGTCTCCAGTGCCATCACATGGCTCAGCAGCTGGTGGATGCTCCTCGCCGGACGGAGAGCCGAACGGCGTGTAGGCGAACGAGAGGGATACGTGATTGTAGCCACGGTGTGGATCGTCTATTCGGTCTTCGGCCTGCTGCCTTTCTGGCTCAGCGGTGCGCTGCCGAGCCTCACCGACGCATGGTACGAGACCATGGCGGGATTCACTACCACCGGCTCTACCGTCTTCACCGATGTTGCGGCGCAGAGCCATTCGATACTCCTCTGGCGCGCACTGATGCAATGGATCGGCGGTATGGGAATTATCGTCCTCTCCGTAGCTATCCTGCCTATGTTCGGACTGGGCGGAATGCAGCTCTACAGCGCCGAAGTGACAGGTGTCAGTTACGAGAAACTGAGTCCGCGTATTGCCGACACAGCCAAACATATGTGGATCACGTATATCGGTCTGACAATCGCCGAAGGAGTGCTGCTATGGCTTTTCGGGATGGGTAAGTTCGACGCTGTATGCCATTCGCTGGCAACCATTTCGACCGGCGGTTTTGCTACTCATAATGACAGCGTGATCGGTTTCGGTCCGGCTATCCAATGGACTATCATGATCTTCATGCTCCTCTCCGGAATCAATTTCACGCAACTGATCTATCTCTTCCGTGGCAAGCCGCAGCGCATCGTGCACGATGAAGAGACGCGGTGGTACACCGGGGCATGCGTGGTGGCAGGACTGGTACTGGCAGTCGGGTTATTTATCTACACCGGCCAATGGAATAGTATCCGCTACGGTTTCTTCACCGCCGTCGCTACTATCACCAGCACGGGTTTTGTTGCAGCAGACTACATGATCTGGCCGCCGGTGCTGTGGGTGATCGTCTTCTTCCTGATGTTCACAGGAGGTGCCAGCGGTTCGACTGCCGGAGGAATCAAATGGGTGCGGATAGGTATCTTCGCCAAATCCGCGCTGACAGAGATCAAACGGCGTATTCACCCCAATGCCGTCATTCCTGTACGGTTCAACGGCCGCACGATCAACGACTCGACGAAGATCAATATCATGGCATTCATGTTCTTCTATATCCTTATTATCGGTCTGGCAACGCTTTGGTTCTGCGGCTGCGGCATCGGTTTTGACGAAGCATTCGGTATAGCCGTGTCCATGATCGGCAATGTGGGTGTGTCTATCGGTCAATGGGGGTCAAGCGGATGCTATGCAGCATTGCCGGTTGCCGCTAAATGGGTGGCTACGTTTGTGATGCTCATCGGACGTCTGGAGATTTTCACTGTATTACTGCTCTTCAGCAGAGCTTTGTGGAAGAAATGAAAAGAATGTACGAAGGAATAATGTACGATGTACGAAGGAACGATGTACGATGTACAAAGGGATGATTAAGAGGGAAAGGATGGAGATAAAGTGAAACCGTATAAGGTACTTATATTTATAGTCTGTTGTTTTGCAAGTCTGGCTGCGCTATGTGTGGTGTTGCCCGGACGGATTGCTGTCGGAGACAAAGAACTTCGATGGCCTACTCTGGCAGAGGTGTTTGAGACGGAGGAAGCCTACCCCCGGAAGTTCTACGACCGTCCTCAGGACGCTCGATCGAGCAAAGCTCTTCACCCTGAAGAGGAGGGGAGTATAACCGCTTCTGACACCATAGTTGCAACAGATACCCTTCCTTCCCTTCAGGGAAGGACAGAGGATAGGCCTCCTATTCCCAAAGTGCCGGTTGATTCAGTCACTGACAGCCGTATGTTCCTCGCTACTTTCTATGCTTCGCTGGCGGAGAGCAGCGATCGTGTAGTGCGCGTGGTGCACTACGGCGACAGCCAGATAGAGGAAGACCGGATGAGTCAGCAGATCCGCGAGAAACTGCAAGCGCTGTACGGCGGACAGGGTTGCGGACTGATGCCGCTGGCACAAACCATTCCTAACAAGACCGTACGTCAGCAACTGCGCATGAACGGACGGTTCGTCCAACCCGCACAAGGTCCGAGGCGGTATCTGGTTTACGGACCTAAAAGAGACCAGAGAGAGGACGGTATGTACGGTGTGATGGGACAAGTGACGATGATGAATGACAGTCTCGTCAAAGGCAGCGAAGAGGTGACGGCGGTCTGCACACCGCTCATTCCCACCGCGCAATATACTCGGTGGAAAGTGTTTGCGGACACGTCCATCCACTATACCTTCGCCGGAGACACGGTCTTTCTGTCCGGACGCGGAGCGGTCTATGGACTCTCGCAAGAGAGCGACAAGGGCGTCATCGTGGATAACATACCTATGCGGGGGTGTCTGGGATTAGTGTTTACCAAGATGGACGGGACGCAACTGTCCTCTTTCTACCGGGACCAACATGTCAAACTTATTATCATGCAGTTCGGCGGCAATGCCATTCCCTTCAATGAGAACCCCGGCACCATTTCCGGCATCGTGAAAGGTCTGCGCGAACAGGTGCAGTACGTACAGTCATGCGCCCCGGAGGCTTCGATACTATTTATCGGTCCGAGCGATATGCTCACTCAGGAAGAAGGCGAATGGATCTCTTATCCGATGGTGTCTTACATGGACCGGCTGCTGCGCAAGATGGCGCTGGAAGAAAACATAGCCTATTTCAGCCTCTTCCGGTGGATGGGCGGAGCAGGCAGTATGAAGAGATGGCAGGAGATAGGTCTGGCAGGTTCGGACGGCGTACATTTCACAAGAGCCGGTGCCCGCAAAGCCGGCAATGCCGTCGCGGAATGGATTATAGAGGGAATTAAAAATTAAAAATTAAAAATTACGAATTACGGATTTTAGATCGGAAGAGCACACGTCTGAAC
>ERZ842401.6854-NODE-6854-length-11951-cov-4.792787_pt1 | contig 11951 bp, 11 predicted proteins | sample MGYA00521270_ERZ842401 | MGnify/ENA primary metagenome ERZ842401 (study PRJEB31892, sample SAMEA3878208) | bioreactor metagenome | biome: Moose rumen | place: Sweden | collected 2011-10 | study: EMG produced TPA metagenomics assembly of the PRJEB12797 data set... | reverse complement strand
TAAGATATCACATGGCGACGATCGGACTGCCCGAGACGATAAAGCCCGAGCAACTGGAGCAATATGCGCTCAAAGATGCGGAACTTCAATATAAAGGAGATACGATCGGAGCGATCTATGAAAATCCGAAACGGCGCAAAGAATATCTCGAAGAACAGATCGAGATATATAAGGCGCGGCGCGATCGCTTGACAGAAAAGAAGAGCGAAGAAGATGCGCGGTACGTCGAGCAGTTGGCTCGATTGGAAGAGCGATTTAACGAGGCGAAGGCGGACGAGAACGGTTTGTTGCAACGTCAAGACAGCGGCGAAGATGTTTCCGAGGAATTGAAAATACAATCGGAGCTGGTAAAGAGATTGCAGGAAGATTATACGCGCCTGTCAAATACCGGCACGCAATGTCAGAAAGATATCGAGCAACAGATCAAAGAAACGGACAACGCAATCAAGGAGCTCGAAGCCGATCTGTATCCGGTCGAGACGCAATTGAAAAAGACGCTGGCTGACGGCGTGACGAATATGTTCGATGATATACTGATCAAAGGAAATTCATTCAAAGATACTTGGAACAATCTGTGGCAGAGTATAGCATCGATGGCGTTAAAACAACTGCTGATGATCCAGATGCAGAAAATGTTGCCGGTACTGTTCGGAGGAGCCGATGGAGGAGAAGTACCGTCAAAGGCAACGGGCGGCTATATTCCGAGTTACGCGTACGGCGGCAGTTTGTGTGATATTCCGTCATACAGCAGAGGTAAAGAGATTGACGCGGGGCTGATCAAAGGCGCGGGCACCGGTACGTCCGACAGCATCTTGACGTATCTTGAAAATCGAGGGCAATTCATACGCACGTCGGACGGGGAGTTTATAATCAAGAAGAAGTCGGTCGATGCGCTCGGCTTGTCGTTCCTGAACAGGTTGAATGAAAATCCCGAGCAGATCGCGCAGAAGGAGAAAATCTTAAAAGCGTATGCGGGCGGCGGAAGTCTCGGAGAGGAAATGGAACCTGTAATGTCGGATAAGACAGTCAGCAATTTCAACAGCTATACGAAGATGCAGGCGGATAAAGAAGATAGAAGTGAGAGGCAAGAGAAATTACTCGAGACAATAAGTCTGCAATTGTCGACATTCACGCGTCCTGTCAATGAAAATACTACAATGAATATCAATGCGGTCGACAGCAAGAGTTTTGTACAATTGTTGTCGAAACATTCCGATGTGATAATGGGACTGATGCGCAAGGAGCGCGGCAAGCGTAATTACTACTAATTGTTGAATGGATACGGCGGTCGGTGTATCATTTCGATCGTAAGGTGGTGAGTTAATATGGTTTCTGTTTTTGACGTTGCAAAGTACATTTTGACGAAACAGTCCGCGATGAGTACATGGAAACTGCAAAAACTGTGCTACTATGCGCAGGCGTGGCATTACACATGGACGGAGAAAAGGTTGATTGAAGAAGAATTTGAAGCGTGGCGCAACGGACCGGTATGTCCTGCGCTGTTCGCCGCGCATAAAGGCAAATTCATCATTCAAGTCACCGATATTGAAGGCGAGCCTTCAAATTTGAATGCAGACGAAAAAGAATCGATAGATGTAGTAATGAAGGATTACGGAGAAATGGAGCCGTTCGAGCTCAGTAGTCTCACACATTCGGAAGCCCCATGGAAGGATGCCAGAGGCGATTTGCCGAAGTATGCAAACAGCAATGAGATTATTACTCTCGAGAGTATGGGACGATATTACGGGAGTTTAATTTGATGGGTAGAAAGAAACACACGGACAAGCATAAAGCTCGAATACCCGGAATTAAAGAGACTTCTCGTGACAATAACTTGTCTAATGATGGTAAATGTCCGATTTGGATGTTTGATAACATCGATAAGGACGGCAAATTTCAGTTCGATCCTTGCCGTGCCGATTTCAACCATAAAGATTTTTTGATAAAAATGTTAGCGTTTTCAAAAATGACGTGGCGCGAAATTAAGAAACAAACTCATGATGACGGAAAATCCAAACATCATTTTCTTGCGTCGGAGTCTTTATCGGACGAAGCTAAAGATCGTATCGTTGCGAAGCAGTTAACCGATCTCACTGATTATATTTTTTCGTTTTGTCTGGTATGACGCTCATCATGAGTTTGCGCCGTCAAATAAAAGACATACTTGATGACGTGGCAAGCGTAATTACTATTGATTGTTGCATCAGCGCGGCGGATGGTGTATCATAATAGAAAAAAGAGGCGATACAGATGGGATGTTATGTGTTTGTAGACAATTTCAACGTGTGGATTGAAGGCAGATATGCCTCGGCGGTACATCAAGGCTGGGTTGGCAATATGTACGAAGCGCATCGAAAAAACGCACAGGATGTAAGTTGGCGAATAGACTTCGGTCGTCTGCTGAATTTTGTCAGTGGCGGTAATATCGATGATGTAAAAAGGGCAGTTTTGATCGGCTCAAAGCCACCGCGCAATGACAGCCTTTGGAACGCCATGAAAAAGGATGATTTTGAAGTTTCCATCTTGGACAGAAATGTTGCCAACAAAGAAAAAGCGATTGATACAAGTATAGTGATCGCAATCGACAAGTGTTTGTATCGCGAGGCAAAACCGGAAGATAAATTCATCTTAATCATGGGCGACAGAGACTTTGTACCGTCAATTCAAACAATACATGAGGAAGGACTGGCGGTTAAACTGGTGTTTTGGAGCAATGCATCGGGAGAATTGATTGCCGAAGCTGATGAATTTGTAAATTTAGACGAGCATATCGACAGTATCAGTTTCCGAGTTTGAAAAAAAATAAAGACCGTCCGAGAGGGCGGTTTTTTTGATGGAGAAAAATATGAAAATGAAGTTTATTTATCGCCGTAATGAGTTTTACATTGTGCGATCTCTAAAATTTCGTTTTCTATACGAAAAACAATTCTATTCTCTTTGTCTATACGAACGCTCCAATACCCCGCCAAGTCGCCCGCCAGAGGCTCGGGCTGTCCGGTACACCGGTAGCCGTTTCTGTCGATATCTTTCAACAAATTGTTGATTTTCTGCAACGTTCGTTTGTCTTGTTTCTGCCAATACTGATAATCATCCCATGCCTTGTCGTGCCACATCTTTTTCATTCGTCGACTACCTCGATCAAGTCGTGTTCGCGGACATGTTTTCCGCAGTTAATGTCAGCTATCCGATTTTTCAGTTCCGCAATGTTGGCTTCGTTGTAAAACGGATCGGCTTTAATCTCAAAAGGCAATTTTTGTTCGCGCAAAACAGCTTTCACAAACATATTCACGCACACCGACACGTTCATACCTGTCAGAGCGCAAAACTGTTCAAATCGACTTTTATCTTCGCTGTTTATTCTTACACTCAACACAGACTGAGACATGTTACCATCTCCTTTGCTTTGGATTGTAATACATTGTCATATCATCGTCAAGCAGAAAAAATTACGGAGGTTATAATGAAGAGAGTAAAAATAATTGCAACCAATTTAGAGTTTTCATTACTGAATGAGAGGAAACTAACCGATATGATTGTAATACATCATACCGGCGAAAGAGATATAGACGCGTCCGCTAAACAAATTCACGGCTGGCATCTTAATCAAGGTTGGATCGGCATCGGCTATCACTTCGTCGTGCGTAAGAACGGCAACATCGAGCGCGGGCGTCCTGAATGGGCTGTAGGCTCGCACGCTTACGGCGAAAATTCGCATACGATCGGAATTCATGTGAGCGGCGATTTTCAGCGAGCTGTTCCGTCAAATCAACAAATTGAAATGACGGCGATGCTGATAGCAAATTTGTGCGCCGATTACAATATTCCGATCGATCGAAAACACATAGTAGGACACGGCGAGCTGATGGCGACCGACTGCCCCGGTAAAAATCTGCAAAAATTAATCGATAACGGCACGCTGACGGGCAAGGCAAATTGGTACCGATATCAGCCGCTCCCCGATGCAGTCATTAAGTCTGTGATCGCGATTCGGAGCGGCAAACCAATCGGTAAGTCGACGCTCGACAAGATCAAACAAATATTCGCCGAGAGTAATTGCCCCAACGAGAGTCTCTTGCGAAGTATAGATGATTTTTCAAGTTTCGACGGTTACGACGGCGCGGATTGCATAGGTTTGTGCCAATTGTTTTACAAAGCGCACGGTTACAAGCAGACGTGGGATGACGGCAAGCCGATCCCCGAGGATTGGCGCAAATACAAATATCGATTGCTGTTGTATCTGGAGAAGAATTTCAAAGCGACGGACGATCCCGAGCAATTGAAGTACGGCGACGCGATTTTGTTCGATGTCGAAGACGATTATCATCTCGGAATCTTTTTAAGTTACGGCAGGATTCTCGCGATGCAAGTACCATGTCTGGAAGGAGTAAGTCAATCGACAATATATCCGAAGTCGATGTGGCTACCGGCGTTCGTTCGCGGATACAGGAGAGGGGCGACAAATATTGAATGACGACAATAAAGCAAGCTACGGCTTGACGCCAATGAGATTGGAAATAGATACATCGGATTATGTTACGGGTTGTTTTGTCGAGACGGACGGTAAAGTTTCCGCCATGGTAAAATCCGAGTTGGTATGACGGAGATCATCTTTACCACATGGAACTCGGAACAGAACCGATGACGTCAATGATAAAAACATCAGCGACGGTGTACACGTTGCCGCCCGATTATACCGGATACACGGTCGGGGGCTTGGATCAAGATGAAGAATATTATATGGCGGTATTTGCGCAAGCCGATACGGAAACAGGCTATCTCAGCGATGTTTACATAACGCGATACACGACAACATTAACGCCTGAGGACGACGACACAACGCCAGAAGATGATACGTCCGAGGAAGATGATACAACGCCCGAGCCGTCGATGAACGACGACAATAAAGAGAGTTACGGCTTGACGCCGATGCGCATCGAACTCGACAAATCGGAGTACTCGAACGGATGTTTTACCGATTCGGGCGGCAATATTTCTGCCATGGTAAAATGGACTGCCTCGCCTTACGAGAACATCTACAAGTATTACATCTATGTTTGGCGCAATCCCGAGTGGTATACAGGCGACGTTCTGTATCATCTCGAGTTGGAATCGGATTTACTCGAAGCAATGTCCGGCCCTAATTCTCTGAAACGCACTTACGAATTACCAAATACTTATACATCTTACACAATCGGCGATTTATCGGACGGCACGGAGTATCATATCGCAGTAATAGCGCAAGCCGATAACGGTACCGGCATTCTCGGCGATATCTACGTGACGAAGTTTGTAGCAGAGAATATCGATGCACTCGGCGCGGGAATTACCGATGAAAATAAAGAAATGCTCGGACTTAAGCCGATGTCGATTATGTTTGATACGTCGGTTTATGGCGACGGACGGTATGCCGATTCGGAAAATACAGTTGCCGCAATGCTGAAATGGAATAAAAATCCGTACGCAAACATCTATAAATATTATGTGTATGTATGGGAAAAGCCGTCGTGGTATGTCGGCAACGTTTTGTATCGATTAAAGCTCGGCTCGACTTTGACAAATCGCATGGCGGATACGGCAAGAGAGTTTTTCGAGTTCTCGTCCGATACAACAAAATGCACGGTCGGAGGGCTTAACGAGGGCGTCGAGTATTGCGTTGCGGTGATAGCGCAAGCCGATAATGCTACGGGCTTCCTCAGCGATATCTATGTGATGAAGTTCGTAGCAGAGTGGGATCACGAGACGCCGAAGATATATCACGCCCAACCGCATTACAGAGATGATAATGATTTTTATATAGCAACGGCATGGTCGCGATTTGCAGGGTATAACGGAGATCATTACGCGTTGTATGTGTGGACGGGCAATCAAGATTGGTATAAAGGCGAAGGTTGGTATGATGTTATCGGTGACGAGCAGTTGGCGCAGAAGATGGCGTTGTCAGCCGCGTCGATCAAAGATATCGATTTGAATACTTTTTTGTTGCCGGTCGAGAAAATAGATGATTCGCCAATGTATTATCTGGGAGTGGTTGTGTATCATGCCGATGATGATCCCAGCCCCGGCATTGTCAGCAATATGTACGTCGTCGAATGTCCGATTGCAACTGTATGGAAATGGATACCGCGCGGCGAGTTTTCGCAAACGGCAGACTGGGGTACCAACATCATTGACTTCGAGACGGGCGTCAGGCAATATCAACAAAAGTACACTCAGCCGATACGAACATTCACGGCGACTTTCGAGGGCACCATCGATATGTGGTACGAAATGCAATCTTTCATAGATGCGCATAAAGGGAATATGTATCCGTTCTTTTTGTGGATGGACGATAAAGGTCAGGCGAAAAAATACAAGGTTCGGCTTGCCGAATCAAAGTTCAATCCGAAGTTTCAGACCGAAGTGTTTCGCAAAAGAACGGCAAACGGATTGGCAGGACGCAAACTCGTCGGCTTTACTGTTGACTTGTCGTTTGTCGAAGTCAAAGATTAAGAGGCGGTGATGTTCGTTGACGTTACCCGCGATCTCAAAAAAGGAAAAGTTTTTCATCGAAGGCTCGGGGACGGCGCGCATTTACGGCGATGAAATAAAATCGCATTTGATTTATCTGCAGGATATGACGCTGGAGATCACGGCGTCAACCGATCACGTTTTCAATGGCGTCAGTGATTTCAGTCAATACGAATATATCACGGAGAAAACAGCAAAAGTAACGTTCACAAATGCGAGTTGGAGTTTGACGGATGTAAGTTTGATGCAGGAAGCCCCGCCCGATGCAGAAGTTTTTGACTTCGTCGAGGAAACGCTGTCGACAAATTCTGAAGGCGTTTTGACGATGTCAAATCAAAATATAGACAGAGATTCTTTCATGGTGTTTGACAGCAATGATGCCGTCGTGCCGATTCTCGATATGGACAGCGGCGCGGGCGTTTGTACTTTGGACGGAGGTTATTCCGATCAAACAGTGACGGCGGCATATAATTACATTGCGGACTCGTCGACGGGCATCAGCGCAAGCGTTTACACTGCGAGCATTCCGAGGTTTGTAATGATAAGGCATCAAAGCAAGCCGATCTTTCAGAATGACGGCAGATATATTCGCGTCATTACGACAATTTTCAAAGCGCGCAGTAACGGGCAATGGACGTTTAATCTGAAACATAAGACGGCGTTCGCGCCCGAGTTGACGTTTGATATAATCGATCCGAATCGCGACGACGGCAGGTTGATGATCTTCGCGATCAAAGATGTATCGGTTGAAGAAGAAGATTTACAACCTGCAGGCGGCTCGGATGATGATATCGATCCGCGTTTTCGATATACTCCCGACGATATCGAATATGGCATCATTCGGCTTTTCCGGTCGAGTAACAATGAAGGGTGGACAGCGATTGATGATAACTTTACTCTTCCTGCCGCTGACTTCAGCTATACCCTTGACGATATCGAATATGGCATCAGTTATAACACGTTGGAAGCCGATTCGTCTTTTGAATGGCATCGTCAAGAATGACAGGAGGAATGAAAATTGAGCGCACTTGATGTTACGAATTTATTTCCATGGAAAGATATAAGAGATGTTACTGTCGACGGCGAGGAAATGGTGTTTATTCCGAAGGTCTACGTCAAAAACACAGTGATCGGTGGTTTTTCTGCATGGTATATTTGCGGAACACAAAAAGAAGGATATCATCTGCATCCCGCGTTCTACAATAAGGGGACGCCGACACAGAACGGTATATTGGTTGCGAAGTACCTGTCGAGCGGCTCCAACGCCAACTTGCATTCTGTCAGAAATGAAAAATATGTTTCTCTTTCTTATTCAAGCGCAAAATCTTCGGCTGAAGCAAAAAACATTCAAGACGGAACGTCGGATCAAACAGGATGGCATTTATATAACATTTATGAACATCATCTCTTATATCGGTTGGCGTTGATTGAGTACGGAGCACCGAATTTTACTGTGATTTATGGTGGTCAATCATTATCCTTCGATTATCATGGCATAGTAGATTCCTCAGGTTATATATGGCCGGACGGATTGCGGGCTTATGTACAATATACAAGCAATATTCCGGATAAATATGTTTGGTGTATTTTGAATAAAACACAATCAGAAGAAATAATGACTGAAGTCGATATCGGATGTTTTTATAACTCTTCCTATTCGGAGACAATAGGATATCCACTATCATTTATTAATGATGTAGGAATAGATTATGATTTTGGCGATATTTTTCTTGCAGGAAGTTTAATGCGCGATTATGAGGAAAAATCGTTATTAAAACTAAATTCCAGCCAAAGTGTTACGAGACGAACCACAACCGGCTATAATAATTTTGCAGTGACAAGGGGATTCGGGGTAACACTGACTATCAGTAATAATACTACGAATAGTTATTATTGCAGATTGGCAAAATTCTGCTGATATTTTAATCTAATGTCGGCAATTCTGATGATTTTGCAAGTAAGATATCAAACAGTCGGTTGAATGCGGGAGTGTATGTTTCAAAAATCAGATCAAGCAATTCGACTGCAATCGCGAGATCGTAGGCGTGGACGGCGGTATTTCGCCGCTTCATCATATCAAGCCAAACGTCGGCATCGTTCAAAAAGCCCGAGCTGTAGCCTTCGCGTAACACTTCGCGCGGCGAGCCGGTTTTGTTTTTCAAAACATCATCACCTTCAATATGCAATTTTAGTTGCAGGTTTCGCGGCGGATGTTAATCGAAGTCGCTCGTCGAGGTCTTTGTACGCTCGCATCAATATCTGCAGAAAATATCGAATGAACGGGCAATAATCGTTATCTCCTTCGTGCCAGCCGAGAGATATTTCGCGAAGGGCATCGTAATAATTTTGTTTTGTTTCCGCGATGATTTTTTCGAGACTGATGTACCGTCCGATCTGATAGCCGCTCCGATACAACATCAATGTCGTCAGCAGGCGGCTCATTCTGCCGTTGCCGTCTGCAAACGGATGAATGCAAAGAAAATCGCTGATAAAGATCGGTATCAACAACAATTCGTCTAACCAACATGCGTCGAGTGCACGCTCATAATTACTGCAAATGTTTTCAAGCGCGTCAGGCGTCTCGTATGGCGCGAGCGGAGTGAACAGCACATATTCAGTTCCTTCGGCTGTTTTGATGTTTATGTAATTTTGTACGCCCTTCAGTTTGCCGCCGACAGACGAATACGAATATCGATACAGATCGCGATGCAACTGCAGAATGTAATTTACTCGGAGCGGTATATGCTCATAACTCTCGTGAATTGTATTAAGTACATCGCGATAACCGAGAATTTCACTTTCGTCACGATTGTGAGGCGTCGTTTTTTTATTCATCAATTGCGCGATCCGCGTGTTTGTAGTTACTATACCTTCAATCGCGTTAGAACTGTCGACGCTTTGTATTTTCGCTATGTCAATCAAACGCTTCAGCTCCGATGCGTTTTGATTCAAATACGATTCTTGCCGACCTTTGTGTTCATGAATTTGTCCGACGTACGCCAATATGTCTGACGACCATGATGTTCGGGCGAAATTTTGATAATTAAACTGTCTCATAATTCAATACGAGTTCACCTTTCGGGAGGTTTTTCATGGCTAACAATTATATCAATGTGTACAAAGACAATCCCACGGAGGGAGGCGTCGATGGAGTTGTGGTCAGCGATGGTGATTCAAGTTCTCCGCCCGACGAGCCCGAGCCTGTTGAGCCTGTTGAGCCCGAGGAGCCGATCGACTTCTTCAACGAAGCGAAGGAAAAAGATCATATCTTCGTCGTCGAGATTTATGACATTTCACTCCGCACGGGTATGCTTTATGTCTGCAACACCGACAGAGATATCGTTTTTGAAGGCAATAAGTACGTTCCGATCCCACTCGAGCGCGAGGATATTTCGCTCTCCGTCGACGACATTGACAACGAGATGAAACTTACGATGGCGGACGCAACGGTCGAGCAACTTCAATACATAATAGCCGGTTTCGATTTTCGCGGTTGCAACGTGCGCGTCAGGCAAATCCTATACCCCGAGTCGCTGAATGATAATTCAATCTTCAGAGAAGCATTCTACGGCTATATCGATAATCCTGCCTACGAAAACGGCGAATTTTCCTGCACGCTCCGCTCGCGCATTCCCAAGGTTACCGTGCCGCGCCGCACTTTTCAATCAACATGTAATTGCAAGTTCGGCGATGCAATTTGTCAGGCAGATATCGCCGCAGAAGTGAAGGTGAAAGTCGAATGATAGAAAAATCCGAAGGCAACATCATCGCGACTTATTATCCGTTCTTTGCGGAGCTCAAAAAAGGCATGCGGTGCTCCCTCAGGCGAGGTTGCGATAAAACCATGACAACTTGCGCCAAATTCAATAATCTGTCGCATTTCGCAGGCTTCCCGAGTATTCCGTACGAAAGTATCTACAGGTGAGTAATGGGTAAGAATAAAGGCAAAACAATAGGCAAAGTCGCGTTCACGGTTGCGGGATTTTTTATTGGCGGAGCGAATTTCGCCGCGCCGGGAGCTAAGTCATATCTCGGCGGGGCGATTATGGGCGCATCGCTCGGCGGTACATTATGGAGCGTGGCGTCCGCACGCCGCAATAAATACAAAGGATCGGGCTCGAGTGTTCAGCGTTTCGATAAGGCGATGAACACGTTGTCGTCGACAGCCGCAATTCAAGTAGTTTACGGAGTTCGGTTGGTAGAAGGCAATCAGACGTATCACAAGCCGAATCCCGAGCTGAATATGCTCAATAAACACGTGGTGTTGTGCGAAGGAGGGATCGGAGGTTTAATGTCGTTGATGGCGGCGGGGCTTCCAGATGCAACGGTCGCCGTCTCGCGAACTTGGAACGCCGCCGAAGGCAAGCATGTTTACAAAATGCATTTCTATGCGGACGGAGTGTCGAAAGAGATTGTGATCGGCACTTTAAAGCCGTCAAGCACGCCGCCTTATTCTTCGACGAGTGCAAGCGCGTATCGAAGTGATGACGGCGAATTTAAAGCGTTGTATGATGCACTCGCCGGTGCGGGCTCGGGATGGTCGGTCAACAATTGGCAAAATCTCGGCAAAAACTACAAATTGACGGATATTCAAACTTTCGATGCAGTTTCCTGCTACAATACAGCCGTCAAGATCGAAGTACAAAATCTCAAGTACGGCACGGGGCAATCGACATCGTCCGGCGGAACCATTTTTACCATCCGCAATACCAAGCATGAAAACGCGAAGGTTGTCGTCAAAAATCATAAAATGTTACTAAAACATGGCGATGAAGTATTCAAAGAGATCAAGCTCGGAGAAGCGGAGGATTATGATAACGCCGATTTCGCGCAATATGAGCTCGATATCAGCTCGCTGGTGTCTTACATCAATCGGATAGGTGAGGGATGGAATGCGTTTCCTTTCGCAACCACAAACAAACTCCCGCACGACATTTTTGATATGAGTGCCGATTGCTACAACAAATATGTAAACGTAAAAGTCGAAAGTGCGCGCGGCGAAACGTTTTACGAGTTTCACGACGGCGATCTGCCCGAGAACTATGAAGAAGTCGGCGGCTACGGAGGTTGCGCATGGTTGGATATGAATTTGACGGTGTCGGACGAGCTCAACGGCAATCCAAATATCGATGTGGTTCTGAAAGGGCGCAAGGTTTTCGATACGCGCACGGGCGAAACGGCGTTCAGTACAAATCCTGCAATGTGTTTGCGCGATTTTCTGTTGAATGACAGGTTCGGCGTGGGTTGGACGGGCGGACTCGACGAGGATTCTTTCAAAGAAGCTGCCGATTTTTGCGATGAGGAGATTGAATTTGTCGACGCGGACGGAGTATTGCAAAGCCGCAAGCGATACGAACTTAATCTCATTCTGGATCAGCAAGAAGACGCGGAGGATGCGGTGTCGAAATTTCTGTCGGCGTGTTGCGGATATCCGGTGCGATATC
>ERZ842401.6853-NODE-6853-length-11951-cov-15.987895_pt1 | contig 11951 bp, 1 predicted proteins | sample MGYA00521270_ERZ842401 | MGnify/ENA primary metagenome ERZ842401 (study PRJEB31892, sample SAMEA3878208) | bioreactor metagenome | biome: Moose rumen | place: Sweden | collected 2011-10 | study: EMG produced TPA metagenomics assembly of the PRJEB12797 data set... | reverse complement strand
CAATCCCCAATCCCCAATCCCCAATCCCCAATCCCCATTAAATATATATTTATATAAAATTATACATTACAAAAATATTTTTAATAATAATTTAATTAATTTAAAATAAAATATAAAAATGTTCGAGAAATTAATCGAGCAATTAATTTTAAAATATTTGGGTGATTATATAGAAGGTTTTGATCCTACTAAATTATCCTTAGCATTATGGAGTGGTACAATATCTTTAGAAAAAATAAATTTAAAAGCAAAAGCAATTGATGAGTTAAAATTACCTTTTAAATTAATATTTGGACTTATTGATAAATTATCTGTATCTATTAGTTGGAAAACAAATTTCTCAGAACCTACTGAAATTACAATAGAAGGATTATATATAGTACTATCTTTAGTAGATACGAAAGATTGGGAACACATAGATTATACATCGTTTGGTTCTAAATTAGAACAGTTAATAAAATATTCAACGGTAAAAATGGAAAAATTAATGCAAGCTTTTAATGAAGTGAGTTCTGAAGAACAAAAAGGATATACTGATAAAATTTTCGTTAAGATAGTAGATAATTTGCAATTTACAATAAAGAATTTATTTATTAGAATCGAAGACAAAAATATATCTCCATATTATTCCATGGGCTTAGTCCTTAAAGAAGTAAAAGTGATAAACACAGATAAAAATTGGGAAAGTCATTTCATAGATAGAACCGTAGAAAAAAATACAATAATATATAAATTTCTTTCAATAACAGATTTCGGTATATATCTTAAACTTAACGAGGAAATATTCATAAGTAAATTAGAAAATCCAGAAGAAAAGCTCACTAAATTATTAGAAGCCTGTGAAGATAATAATTTAAAAGGACACTATTTAATAGAGCCATATAATTTAAGTATGAAAATGCAACAAATGAATGACGAATTTGAAAATTTAACAGAGGAAGAAAAAAAATTGCCGAAATTATCTTTATTTATCGAATTACCTAAATTTAAAATTAATTTCAGAAAAGAACAGTATAATACTATTTTTCGTGTATTAAATCAAATAACACAATATAAAAAAATACAAAAAATATATTACGACATGAGAAAATATAATTATTTTAAACCACGTTATCGGATATTAGATAAAGCACATAAAGAAAATATTTTAAAAGAATTACCCGAAGGAAAAAACGAAAATGCTTTTTTATGGTTCAAATTCGGAATAAATATGACTTTAAAAACATTAAAATATTATAAAGGTGATAAAAATATTTTTAATATACCGAATGACATTATAGAACAATACAAAGAAAAGTTTATTGAACTTTATACTAAATATCATAAGAAATTAGAAGAAAATAAGGATTATAAAATAGAAGTTGAAGAAGACGAATATTTATTAAAAAAAATAATGAGCTGTATAGATATCGAATTATTATGTACATGGTCGGATAAAATCATCGAACAAGATTTCAAAGATAAAAAAATCGAAGAAAAAAAATCGAAAAATAGTGGTGGATATTTCAGTTTTTTTTTTGGCTTCGGAGCAAAACAAGAAGAACCAATATTCACCGAAGAAGAAGAAAAAAAATTAGCTGAAATTTTGAAAGAAAATAACAAAAAGAAAGAAAAAGATCCTGAAGATTTAAAAAGGGAAGATTTATTTGTAGAATTTAAATTAATTGAAGGATCGATGGAGTGTTCTAAAAATATAGAATCAAAAACGATGAAAATAAATGAGGGGTTCGAATTAAATTTTAGAGGGGTAGAATTCACCATGTCAAATAATACCCCTCTGCAAATATTAAAAATAAATTCGAATTTGAAACATTTTGGTATGAATATGTTTACTATTGTTAATAATACAATTAATACTGTGCCTATTACTTATCGATATTTAAATACCACAAGTAAAACGAATAAATTTACTGAGATATTTCTTAATAATAAAAATGAAAACGAAGAAAATTTAATAACGTTTAAATTCAGTTATACTCCTTTAACCGAAGTGAATTCGACAATTGATTTAAAATTAAATTGCATTAATTTAATATATCATCAAACATTTATTAGTAGAGTTATGCGATTTTTCACAACCAAAGGTCAATTTGAAGATTTAAAAAATAATGTCATGGAATCATATAAATCTTTCAAACAGCAAACTGAATCAATGGTAAAAAGCAACATTACTAAAAAAAATAATATCAAAGTGGAAATATCTCCAAGGAAAATATTAATCCCAATAAATAAATACGATATTAAAAATAGTAAAATGCTTGTATGGGAAATGGGACAAGGTGGTATTGATACAACAAATAATAAATTAGAAATAAATGATCCAAAAAATATTTATAATAAATATTATACAGTTGATTTAGGTGCAATATCTTTAAGATGTTTTGAAAATGTGAAAAAAATGGTTAAAAATAAACATTCTTTCGATTTATTAAAAGATATTAAATTAATTGTGACTTTATCTTCTTTAAATAAAAAAAAATTTTCTTCTCATGATTATCCTTTAATGAAATTGGTTTTTTCTGTGGATAATTTAGATCTGCATTTAACTGAGTATTTATATCATATCATGTTTTATTTAAATAAAATTACTTCACCGACTTATGAAAAAGATGTTTGGAGTCAATTAAATTTAGAAAAAAAAGACATCGCGAAAAATAAAAAAGCAATTTCCGTTTTATTAAAAAAAGATTGGTTCACTGGTTACTACGAAAAATATTTAGGCGTCTTAAGTGGGGGGTATATTTACTTTTATAAATCAAGTGAAGATGATGAATATAATGGATATTATTACTTGAAAGATTCCGAGGTCAAATCATCTTTGGATAGTTTAATAATAAATATATCAAATGATTCAGGCTCTATAGAATTAAAATTCCCCAATAAGAATAAATTTAAATTATGGGATAGATGTCTCAAAGAGCGTATAGAAGAAATGAAATTTTCGTACGAAGATAAATCAAAAGAAATTACTGAAGAAATGAATAAGAAAAAAATAGACCCAGAAGAAATGTATTTCCGTACCGAAGTTATATTTAAATCATTTAATGTATTTTTATACACGAATGATGATATAAATGATATGAAAAATAAAATTCATGTATTTACTTTATCCGTTAATGAAATGAATGTAAGTTTAACTTTGCGTAGCCATGATACTAAAGCTTGTATAAGTATGTTAGGACTTAAATTATATGACGTGCAAAATGAAATCAAAGATTTCCAGTTAATAGCATACAGTGGTGACGAAATAAATAAGGAAGTAAAATTATTTAATATGGAAATATTATTATTAGATGCAAAATCGCCCTCATATACAAATTTTCAAATGGGAATTAATTTAAATATCGGCTATCTTCATTTTACATGGGTACCTGACAGTATTCGCCGGTTTTTATTTTTTATTATGTATAATAATTTTATAAAAGCCAGACTTGAAAAAGAATTGCGTGATCCTAATGAAAAATTAGTCGAACAAAAATTCATCGCACCTAAATTAGATAATGATTTTTATCCAACCTGTGATAAAAATAATTATATATATATGAAAATTCATGCAAATTTCAAAAAAGTTAATTTTATTTTAGTCCAACCGATACTTAAAATATTTTATCACGAAGTAAAAATGGGCGAAAGTTCAATCGATTTTGATATTTATACAGATCATTCGTTTATTAAAGGCTCTTTAGGTAATACACAAATTTATGATTTATGTGAATACCCTTTTGTTATAAGCTCACAAGATAAATATGATCCGAGTAAAAAAGTAGAAATATTTGGATTAAAAAAAGAAGAAAATGATAATAATGATATTCAAGATAATGAAATGATTTATTTCACTTATTATAATTTTAATGAATATTGTCCCAAATTTAAAGATAATTATGGAGGAATTTCTGAAGTTAAAATTAATAAAGTTTTCTTGGTTTATACACAAGAACAATTTTTGAGATTTTTAAATTATTTTTTAACTGAATTTTTAGGAGCTATGATTAAACCTGATATTAAAGAAGAAGAAAAAGATTTAAAACATTTAGAAGAAATGAACCCTGTTAATGAAGATAATATTAAAGATGAAAATTTAGATGAAGGTGAAGAAAAAAAGTTTACTTTAATCATAGAAGAAAATAAAAATGAGATAAGCACGAGTAGTAACAAAGAGCAAAATAATAAAGAAGAAGATAAAAATGAGATAAGCACTAGCAGTAACCAAGAACAAGATAATAAAGAAGAAAATAAGGATGAAAATAAGAAAGAAATAAAATCAGAAGAGAAAAAAGAAGAAAATAATAATGAAATAAAACTAGAAGAAAAAAAAGAAGAAAATAATAATGAAAAATATAATGACAAAAATGAAATAAATGAAGAAAAAGAAGAAAAGGAAGAAAATAAAGAATCAGAAATAAATACTAATAAGGATATATTATCAGAAAACAGTGGTAATAATAATCAGCCCAAAAGTGTGATTAATTTATTATCAAATGAGGAAATAAAATCTGAAAAAAAAGCCACAATTAAAGTCAAAGATGAACGTGAAATTCGTTTCATTAAATTAAACATCAACATAAATTCCCCTCAATTAATATTAAAACCACGTCCATCATTTTCTGATTATTTCGTCGCAGAACTTGGTAAAATAAATATTCAAGCTTTTTATCAAAAAGTTACTGGGAAAGTTTATAAAGATCCAAATGATTGGCGTTGGTTAACAACATATCAAATGCGTTTGACTAATTGTTATATATTAAGAAATGACGGTTTTGAAATTCTATCGAAAACAAATGGAATTGTTAATATGCATTTTACTTATAATACTGAATCGGATTTGCTTTTACTTCCAAATGAAATTGATAAAAGTTTTCAGTTTGATGTTTATTTCAATGAATTTTTGTTAAATTTGAGACAAATTGATTATTTACTTTTATTACAATGTAATGATTTAAATATTTTATATACTGATGATCAAGTAAATATGTATGATTATAATAAATATAAAATGCATAAAGATTTATCTAAAGTTAATACATCAAAATCAGAATTTAATGTAACTGTTAATTCAAATGAAATTTCCAGTATTAATTTAATAAATAATAATAAAGAAAAAATAGATTTAAGTAAATATATGAATATGTTCATAACATTTTTCGTGAACAGAGTAAAATTAAATTTATTTTTCGATGATAAAAGAGAATTAGCTCAATTACTTTTAGACGAATTTTTTTTAATATTCAAACAAAAGTTAGATTATAGTTCAATAATGGGTGTATATGTAAGAAACATCGAAGTTTTTGCTTGTTCAGAAAACAACGAAAAGGAAGTAATCGTTTCCGATTTTTCTCAAATGATAAATCAATACGAAGAAAGCGAATCTGATAGTCAAGGAAGAAAAGGTAAACGTACAAATTCAATATCAAATGGAAGTAGTGGTAGTAAAGATCAAAGTTCTGGAGATGTTGAAGAAATAATGCAGACATTGAATATAAATAATGAACAAAAAAAAGACAGTTTTATTTTAAATGAGATAAAAAATATAATAAATACAAACAAGGAAAAAATAAATCGCAAAAGAAATTTGAAAAATCCAAAAATTTCACACTTCAAAAAAAAATTATTAGATTTATCAGGATTTGGTTACTTCATTGTTAAAAAAGTACAAAAATGTGAAATAATTGATGTGACCAATCAAGAAAGAGAAGAAGGTGAAGAAATAATAAATATAAATAACAAAGATAATAAAGACTCAAACGAAGAAATAAAGGATTTTATAAGAAAATATCAATTATATGGCCGAATGAAAATAAATACAAAACATGATAAATTTATCAATATTAAATTAGATGGGCTTAAATTCCTAATTCGTATTGATAAAATTTTTTTAATACAATCATTCTTTGTTGACGGTATGCCTTTTTATGATCCTGAAGATAGAGATTTACCCAATTTTTTCGAAGATAATGAAGAAAAATTCCCGTCGATAAAATTCGAAGTTGAATTTTCAAAACCATTAATTTGTTTATTGAGTGACTCGCTAAAAAATTCGGAACAAGAAATGTTTTGTATTGAAAGTGAAATTAAGTTTTATTTACATAAAGAAAAAATTTCTGATTTGAAAAAAAAAATAAAACAAAATCAAAAATTATATGAAGTCACTATCAAATCTCTTAAAGATAGACCGGATAAAGAAAAAATAATTCAAAATATTGATAAAAAAATGAAAGAAAAGACAAGTTGGAAAATGAAATTTATAATTAACGAAATTTCTCCGTTTATTTGCAAACTTGAACAAGTATTATGGTCCGAAAAAATTTTCATATCGAATCGAAAATTAATAAATAAATTTGATTTAAGTTATTCGAATAAAACAAAATTAACCTATGATTCTTCCAATGGTTTATTCATGGAAAAATATAAAAATTTGTTAAAAATATCGAAAATAAGTGCCAATTTATCTTTCAAAAATATAATGCTTTTCACCAAAGTAATAATGTATTATAATTATTTACAAGGTGGTCAAGAATATAAAAAAGATTTAGATGGATTACAGTATTATCCTAATAAAAAAAAAGCATATGAAGCAAAATTAAAACAAAGAGAAGATGAAGAAAGAGAAAAAAATAGAGGCAAAAAAGAAAAAAAAATTCATGTTGAAGATAAAAATGAAATTAAAATTGAAAATGAAATAAATACAAAAGAAGAAAAAAGTAATATTGATAATAATATCAAAGATGAAATAATAATCGAAAATGATAATAATATTATAATTAATAATAATAACAATAATAATAATAATAAAATAATTGAAGACGAAAAAAAAATCGAAGAAAAAAAAAGTTTAATTAATATTAATAAAGAAAATAATAAAATTAATAATAATATTAATAATAATATTAATAATAATATTGATAATAATGATAATAAAAATTCATTAAGTGATGACGAAGAAGATAGTGATGATACAAACACTATCCAATCAAAAATGACAAAAAAAGAAAATGATAAACTAAGTGAGGAAAGTGATGATTATTCTGACGATGAAAATAATAAAATTATTTTAGATGATTTATCCGAAGAAAAAAGTAAAAGTAATACTGATTCAAAAAGTAAAAAATCAAATAAAAATAAATATAATAGAACAAAAACTGTAATATCGCATTCAACTTTAGATAAATATACCATTAATGGATTAGAAGTTGTATTAATTGATAATCAAGAAAATAGTTTTTTCCCATTTATGTCTTTATCTTTCCCTATGATACAATATACATCTAATACTATAAATATGTTTAATATGATTAATTCGAAAATCGAATTAAAATTACAAGCTATGATATATAATTATGTATCCAGTGTTTGGGAACCTCTTATAGAAGGAGCAAATTGTACTGTGATTAATTTGTATAATGCTTCTGATAAAGATCATATTAAAAATAGTTGGAAATTATTATTAAATAATTCAGATGATACTGAAAAAAATAATATTAATAAAGAAGAAGCAAAGAATAAAAAAGAAGAAAAAACTCAAAAAATGAAAGCCGAAGATAAAACAGTAATAAATATAAGTATAAGTAATTTAACAGTGGCTATATTATATCCAATATTCATTCACTGGACAGAATCATATAAGGAATTAACATCAAAAAATCCTGAAAACTATGGCGATAATCAAATAATAGAAAAAAAAGAGAAAAAAATGAAAATATCAAATTTAACCTTATATAATTATACAGGAAAGAAAATTATATTAAAATATACAAATGACTTAGAAACAGAAGAACAATTAAAAGAAATTGAAAATGATGATGACGGCGCGGATTTTAATATATTAGACCAAAATATGATATTTATTGAAAATACACAAAAAATTGATATCGAATATAAAGATATAATAACAAATGAAGAAAATAACGAAATGGAAAACTTAGATGAAAATTGGCAAATAAATAACTTCGGAAACAATAAAATATATATTGGTTTTCAAGATTATAAAATAAGCAATAAAGAAAAATTAAAAGAAGTCAAAGTCGATAAAGTTTCCACAAAAAAAATAAAATTTATAAATTTAGAACAGCCCAAAGAAAATTCAAAAAAAGCCAAAGAAAAATTAAAGCAATCCCTGGAAAATTTAAAATATTCCTATATCATATCCAAAGTTGCATTAAATGATAAAAAAAAATCAGTATTTTTATACAGCCCTTTATGTTTCAAAAACAAAACTGAATTTACTATAAATATTAAAATCGAATGTGAGCCTTTCAAATCATTGAAAGATATAAAATTATCTCAACAAGAATTACTCCCCATTCCTTTCGAATATATCGGTGGTCATATATATATAAAAATCGGGGAAAAAATGACTAGGAAAATAAAATTAATAGATTTCATGAATACCAACGACCTAGTGAAAGAAATAGAATTTAATGGTCTATATGTCGTCTTATATTACTCTGCACCCGAAAACGAAGAAAGTCTTTATCGAATAATACAAATAAAAACATATTATGTAATAAGGAATTTATTACCGTTTGATATTTATTATTCTGTTAAAAAAAGTAATGGCAAATTCACTGAGCATGAATTATTACCACGAAATAGTAAAAGAAATATAAATACAGTTTCGTGTAAAAATGATCTGACTGTTAATATTAAATTTTTAGATTTTGAAACAGTTAACCCAACTCCTTTATATAAAGTGAATAAAAAAGATGAAAATTCTACTATAGTTAAATTTAGAGATAAAGAAAAACAAGAAATGGATTTGTTATGCACCGTTATAAAAAAAGGAAAAATCACTGTCGTGTTACATCCTAATAGTATATTATTAAATCACGCTACGGATGAATTATTATTTTATTATGGAAAAAGAAAAACAAAAGAAAAAGAAAATAAAGAAATTCCTGGGAAAATTGACTTAAGGGGTTTAACAGATAAAAAAGGGAACATATTTTTATTAAAAAATGATACAGAAAAAATACATTTAAAATATAAAAATTTCATAAGTGATCCTTTTCCTTTAGATTTAATAGGAACTGAGACGATAATTAAATGCAAATACAAAAATAAATTATCAGATGGAAAAGACACCGAAAAAAAAAATAAAAAAAATAATAATGAAAATAATATTATAATAAATAATGAAGAAAATAAAAAGACAAATACTTTTATTGAATTCATAATGCAAAATAAAATATATTTATTAGCAAAAGATTTAGACTTATATTGCAACATAATCGAATTCGTCCCGAGATTTATTATTTATAATAAATTAAAATGTAAACTAATAATAATGAATAAAAAGTCCAAAGATTTATTCATAATGCAACCAGATGGAAGAGAACCGTTCTATTTTTTCGCCGAAGGCGAAAACGTAGAATTAAGTTTAAATATCGACGAAAAGAACGAAAAATGGGAATATTCCTACCCTTTCAGTATCGGTAATAGAAATTTAACAACGGTTCAATTGGTCGATTCGAATAAAACAAAAAAAAAATTTATTAATATTTCTTCGAAATTATTTGGTATAAGTACTGTATTAATAATAACGGAAGCGAAAATAAATACTTCGAGAATAAGAATAGATAATTATTCCTCGAGTATTTCAGTAAAGGTTTATCAACATGGAAGTATTAATGACGAGGTTTATTTAAATCCTTGTACAAAGAGCATTTTTGTTTGGCCTAATATCAATAGTAGAAAAATACTTAAATTTAATTTCGGCTTTGGTGAATTGGATGATTGTTGTGTAATGATAAATCACAAAACTAAATATGAAATATTAAACGAGAAATTAGAAGTAATCAAAGGAAAAAATAATACTGAATCGGAATTATATCCATATAAGGAAAAAATCACCTTGTATAAAAATGATTACTATGGTCAAATGATTGAATTAAATATAAGCACTGATGGAGAAAAATTCATCATAAAAATATTTGATTATAATTACAAAGTACAGAAAATATCAAGAAAAATATCCGAATTTGAATTCCAAGCTGAAATACCCAGATTAGGTATATCACTTATAGGTGACAATACTTATTCGACATGTCATGCGAAAAACTTTAGTGCATATAATCGAACTGAAATATGTTATGCGATTTTAGAAAATATTATATTTTTTTATAATACAGAGACAAGAGAAGAAAGTTGTAATAAAGATATACAAATCAAAGTCAGATATTTAGAAATAGATAATCAAATTTCACCTTTTACTAATTTCCCTATAGTTGTAATGCCGAATAATGAAAGTTCTAATAATGAAAATGAAATATATTTTTTAAATGCGGTATATTCTTCTGAAGATAATATTAAAGAAAATATTTTTAAAATATTGAAATTGAGTTTTTTGATACAATCATTCTTTCTCAATTTAGAAAGTAATTTACTCAGCGCGATATTAAATTTCGTGAAAAATATAACAATGTATTTAAAAACATATTTAACAGATATACATCCTTTATATTTACCAGACGAAGAAAATTACAAAAATCATATCATAATAAAATCAAACTATTCTTTCCCGCCTTGGTTTACTTCATTAAAAGGAAGTGACTCCGATGATAATAATATTTTTGTATGTCATTTAGAAACTTCGCCTATTGATATAATATTTAGTTTTATAAGTGAAAACAAAGATAAATTATTTTCTGAATTACTTATGAATAATCCAATATTGCGAAAATTCACAACATTAGTAAGCAATATAGAACAAACCAATTTGACTTTGAATAAAGATATAAGATATAATATTCATGGTAAAAAAGAAATAATAATGTCAAGTATAATAGATACATATAAACAATATTTAATAGTTAATTTAATGAAATTAGGAGTAAATATAGAAATATTAGGTACTCCATTAAACCTAGTTAAATCTTTAGGTACCGGAGTTAAAGACTTTTTCCAAAAACCTGTCCAAGGTATAATAAGAGGACCATTAGATGGAGCTAAAGGTGTTTTTGATGGAACGAAATCTTTAGTCAAAAATACAGTAGGAGGTACTTTAAATACCGTATCGAAAATAACTAGCGGATTTTCGAAAGAAATATTAATATTAGCTCACGATGAAAATTACATAAACCAAAGAGAACGAAAAAATATGATGCATAAGCCTAAAACTTTCGTAGAAGGTATTGGCTACGGAATAAGTTCGATGATGAGTGGGATATATTATGGTGTTACTGATGTTGTCAGAAAACCGTTAGAAGGTGCAAAAAAAGAAAACTTAAAAGGATTTGGCAAAGGCATGATTAAAGGACTTGGGGGACTAGTCGCGAAACCGGTGAGTGGAGTAGTTGATTTTTTTAGTAAGACGGCAACTGGTATTAAAAATAATATGACTTTTTATGATGAAGAAATTTTACAATTAAGGTATCCAAGGCCTTTTTATGGGAAATTTAAAAATATTAAAGCTTATAATTTAAATGATGCGAGAGTCATTTATTATATAAATACACATATTCCTGGATTTAATAAAAAAGCCTTTAATGAATATGTCGGAAGTGTTAATTATACTAACGACAAAAAAGAACAGAAATTATTAGTTTTTGGCGTTAATGAATTTTTCTTGATTGAATTTAGTCGGTTTGAACTAGTATTTAAATTAGACTATAAATATATTAAAGAAGTCACTATTGGTAAAAAATTTATTGTTATTATTAATTTTAATACTCCAATAAATAAAAAAATGAGTGCGAATTTAAAAATAGAAAAAGAAACGAGAGAACAAATATCACAAAAAATTCTGAAACTTTTTAATGAAGCAATGAATGTTGATAATTAAATAAGTCTGGTAGTTTTTTATATAATTTTATATTATTTCACAGAATTTTGATTAATATTAATATTATTATATAATATAAAGATTTTTAAGTTTAACAAATAATTTATATATTTTTATTAATTAAACAATTATATAAATAAATATATATAAATATTAAAATGGGGATTGGGGATTG
>ERZ842401.6852-NODE-6852-length-11952-cov-4.120871_pt1 | contig 11952 bp, 8 predicted proteins | sample MGYA00521270_ERZ842401 | MGnify/ENA primary metagenome ERZ842401 (study PRJEB31892, sample SAMEA3878208) | bioreactor metagenome | biome: Moose rumen | place: Sweden | collected 2011-10 | study: EMG produced TPA metagenomics assembly of the PRJEB12797 data set... | reverse complement strand
TAGTATTACAATAGCGCATTGTAGAACTATTGTAGAACAATTGTTTAACTATTGTAGAAATGAGGTCTCTGCCGGGAGGTGGAAGGTGAGGGGCTGGCGGTGGAGGGCGGGCGGCCGCCGCAGCAGGCAGGGAGCGGACACCCGGCGGGGACGGGGCGCCCGCCGGAGGCCGACAGCTCGCAGACCGACAATGTTTTTTTTCATATATAAGAAAAAAGTTGTATCTTTGCACTTTGGATTAATGGACATCCGAACTGGAAACAAGCGAAACAGAGAACAATGCAGAAAAGCAAAGTAGGACTTGATTTCGGGCAGGTGGAGCACGCCCGGAACGTGGCCCGCAAGATAGCACAGCAGGTGCAGGATTTTGTGGAAGACTACACCACGGTGGCCGTGGAGCGGACGCTCTGCCGCTTTCTGGGCATCGACGGAGTGGACAGCAACGAGGTGCCGATGCCCAATGTGGTGGTCGACGAACTGAAAAGCAAAGGCCAGCTCGGCAACGGGGCCATGTTCCACATAGGCAACGCCATGGCCGAGACGGGCATGAGCCCGCAGCAGATAGCCGAAGCCATCGGCCGGGGCACGCTCGACATCACCCGCCTGCCCGTACACCCCGAAGCCGAAATCGAAGCCCGGCTGCAGCCCGTCATCGGGCACACCATAGAGCGCGTCCGCGCCAACCGGCTGCGCCGCGAACACTACATCGAGACCATAGGCGAGGGCAAGAAACCCTACCTCTACATCATCGTGGCCACGGGCAACATCTACGAAGACGTGGTGCAGGCGCAGGCCGGCGCCCGGCAGGGCGCCGACATCATAGCCGTCATCCGCACCACCGGCCAGAGCCTGCTCGACTATGTGCCCTTCGGCGCCACCACCGAAGGCTTCGGCGGCACCTTCGCCACCCAGGAGAACTTCCGCATCATGCGCAAAGCCCTCGACGAGGTGGGCGAGGAAGTGGGCCGCTACATACGCCTGTGCAACTACTGCTCGGGCCTCTGCATGCCCGAGATAGCCGCCATGGGCGCCCTCGAAGGGCTCGACGTGATGCTCAACGACGCCCTCTACGGCATCCTCTTCCGCGACATCAACATGCAGCGCACACTGATCGACCAATACTTCAGCCGCATCATCAACGGATTCGCCGGCGTAATCATCAACACCGGCGAGGACAACTACCTCACCACCGCCGACGCCTACGAAGAAGCCCACACCGTGCTGGCCTCCGACTTCATCAACGAGCAGCTCGCCCTCATGGCCGGACTGCCCGAGGAGCAGCAAGGCCTCGGCCACGCCTTCGAGATGAACCCCATGCTCGAAAACGGCTTCCTCTACGAGCTGGCGCAAGCCCAGATGCTCCGCGAGATATTCCCCAACGCCCCGCTGAAATACATGCCCCCCACCAAGTTCATGACGGGCAACATCTTCCGCGGCCACATACAGGACGCCCTGTTCAACATCATCGGCCAGTGGACCCACCAGGGGCTTCAGCTGCTGGGCATGCCCACCGAAGCCATCCACACCCCCTTCATGAGCGACCGCTACCTGAGCATCGAAAACGCCAAATACATCTTCAACAACCTGAAAGACATAGGCGAAGAAGTGGAGTTCAAGGAAGGAGGCATCATTCGCGGCAGGGCGCAGAAAGTGCTGGCCGACGCCACCCGCCTGCTGGAAGAGATGGAGAGCGAAGGCCTCTTCAGCGCACTGGAGAAAGGCATCTTTGCCAACGTGAAGCGCCCCCGCAACGGTGGCAAGGGTCTCGACGGCGTAACGCTCAAAGGCGAGCACTACCGCAACCCGTTTGTCGAACTGATGAAAGGAAAGAAGTAGATATGAGCGAAGGATTGTACTCGATGGAGGCGAAGGACTACGACAAGACCCTCGACCTCACCAAGATAAAGCCCTACGGCGACACCATGAACGACGGCAAGGTGCAGCTCAGTTTCACCCTGCCCGTGCCCGCCGGCGCCGAAGCCGAAGAGGCGGCCAAGCAGCTGCTGCGCAAGATGGGGCTGGAGAACCCGCTGGTGGTCTTCCAGAAGGAACTCACCAAAGGCTTCTGCTTCATGAACTGCTACGGCTCGCTGACGCACACCGTGGACTACACCACCATCCACGTGCCCAAAGTGGAGAGCACCACGATGGAGATGAAAGAGTGCGACGAATACATACGCGAGCACATAGGGCGACCCATAGTGTGTGTGGGCGCCTCGACCGGCACCGACGCCCACACCGTGGGCATCGACGCCATCATGAACATGAAGGGCTATGCCGGCCACTACGGACTGGAGCGCTACGATATGATCGACGCCTACAACCTGGGGTCGCAAGTGCCCAACGACGAGTTCATAGCTAAAGCCATCGAGCTGAAAGCCGACGCCCTGCTGGTGTCGCAGACGGTTACGCAGAAGGATGTGCACATCAAGAACATGACCGAGCTGGTGGAGATGCTCGAAGCCGAGGGGCTGCGGGACAAGGTGATACTGGTGTGCGGAGGCCCCCGCATCAGTCATGAACTGGCCAAGGAGCTGGGCTACGACGCCGGCTTCGGCGCCAACACCTACGCCGACGACGTGGCCTCCTACATCGCCCAGGAAATGGTGGCCAGAGGAATGAAATAACCTATAAAAACATAGTACTATGGATAAGAATGCTATCAAACCGTTTATTGCCAAACGCGCGGCACAGGAACTCCACGACGGCGACGTGGTAAACCTCGGCATCGGCCTGCCGACCCTCATCCCCGACTTTCTGCCTGCCGACGTGCACGTGATACTCCAGTCGGAGAACGGCATGATCGGTATGGGCCCGACACCCGAGGAGGGCAAAGAGGACCCGTGGTTCATCAACGCCGGCGGCGGCTACATCACCCACGTGCCGGGAGCCAGCACCTTCGACAGCGCCACCTCGTTCGGCATCATCCGCGGCGGCCATGTGGACGTCAGCGTGCTCGGCGCCATGCAGGTGGACGAGCAGGGCGACCTGGCCAACTGGATGATTCCCGGCAAGAAAACCCCCGGCATGGGCGGTGCGATGGATCTCCTGGTCGGTGCCAAGAAGGTGATACTCGCCATGGAACACACGGCCAAGGGAAACCCCAAGATATTGAAGAAATGCACCCTTCCCCTCACCGCCAAAGGCCAGGTGAATATGATTATCACCGAGATGGGCGTGATGGAGATAACCCCCAAGGGCATTGTGCTGACAGAGATCAACCCCGAGTTCACCGTGGAGCAGGTGCAAGCCGCCACCGAGGCACAGCTGATTGTCAGCGAGGACCTCAAGCCGATGAATCTCTAACCATCCACCGACCAACATGAGAAAGAAAGCATGGGTGGCCCTGCTGCTGGTGTGCCTCGGCGGGGTTGCCACAGCTCAACGGCACGGAAGCTTCAGAACCCGAGGGTTCTATTCGGCAATCGATTTCGGCTATGCCTTCAACCTCAACCGGGGCGAGGGGCTGAACCACGAAGCCGACACGGTGGCGGGCTATGAGATGGGAATCAGCTGCGGCTATCAGTTCAGCAAGGAGGCGGGGGTCGGTGCAGGCATCACCTACATCAGCGACCAGAACAGCGCCTTCAACATAATGCCCGCATTTGTCGAACTCAGAAGCCACTACTTGAAAAGCAACCTCAGCCCCTACACGGTGGTTCAGGTGGGCTACAGCATACCGCTGGGAGCCTCGGCAACCCATGTGAAGATAGAGAAAGGCGGTGTGTACTTCGGTGTGGCCGCCGGTGTCCGCTACTCGTTCAGCAAGGCCATCGCCCTCGGCATCCACGGCGGCTACCAGCTGGTCAACCTGCGCCAGGTGGACCGCTACAATGGCGAGCCTACCCCCTGGCTCACCGGCGCCACCACCCTAAGCATCATCAATGCGGGCTTAACCCTTTACTTTTAACCCCTACCATGAAGAACAGTATGCGCAGATATGTCATTGGCCTGGCCGCCACCATAGGCTTGCTACACGGAGGCGCCGCCCTTGCACAATCACCAGAGGCTCCACATGCCAACGTGGCAGCCTACGACAACGAATCGGCCATTGGAAATCTGGCATACAGGCAGTCGCCCTACTACATGGAGCTCAACGGCACCTGGCGTATGCACCAGACCGACAGCACAATGGTGTACACCCAGCTGCTTTACGCCGACAAAAGCTGGAAAGACTACCACACACAGCTGTACGTCAGGTGCGGACACGGATGCAGGGTATATGTGAACCACAAGCTGGTGGGGCAGAGCCTCGACTCGCGGCATTGGAGCGAGTTCGGGCTGGACAAGTTTTTGAAATATGGGAAAAACTGCATTCTCGAAATCGAAGCACTGAAAGCATCGGACGGGGCGCTGCTGGACGACCCCCGCATCGAGACCGGCCTCAGCGGCCATCCCTACCTGCTTTTCAAAAGCGACCCGGGCATCAGCGACCTCAACATTGATGCCGACTACGACGCAGCGGGCCAGCGGGGCATACTCAACGCCCAAGTAACAGTGTCGGCCAACCGCGGGAAAGGGCGCTACTACGTCGAGGCAGAGTTGACCTCCCCCCAGGGCAAGCGCCTCGACCGCATGGGGAAATGGGTGGTCTTCGACGGCGACAATCTCGCCACCGTGGAGCTCAACCGCTCGTGGACCACCGTCGAGCCGTGGACGGGCGAATCGCCCAAACTGTACACGGCCGTCTTCAGGCTATACAACGAGGATATGGGTCTGGAGGAGGTTACCGGTGCAAAGTTCGGCTTCCGCAGGGTGGAGATGAAAAACGGACAGCTGTTGCTGAACAACAAGCCCCTACGGTTCAAGGGAGTGGTTTACAGCGTCGGCGACACCGGGGACGAGGCCTCGCGCAACCGGATGCGGCAAGACCTGACGGACATGAAGCGATACAACATCAATGCTGTCCGCACAGCCGGCCTTTCTCCCATGAATCCCTACTTCTATGAGCTCTGCGACAGCTGCGGCCTCTACGTGATATGCGATGCCAACCTTCTCCCCTCCTCGACGCGGCGCAAAGCCATAGCCACCGATGCACAATACGCCTCCCTGTTTGAGGAACGCGTAAAAAACATGTATGGCGTCTACAAGAACCACACTTGCATCGTGGCCTGGTCGCTGGGCGACACCCGCGACAACGGAGTGTGCATGACAGCCGCCTACAAACAGCTGAAAAAAGACGAGAAACACCGTCCCGTCATCTTCACAGGTGCCGGAACAGGTACCTCGACCGACATCACAGCCCTCTCCCATCCCACGGCAAGCCTGCTTGCCAGCACACTCGGCAAGACGTCCAACCGGCCGCTCATCATGTCGAGGTCGGTCGATGAGAAACACATCGGAGAACTGGCGCAGCTATGGAATTCCGCCAGCAACTGGCGCCAATTCCAGGGCGGGTTTGCCGAGGTTTGGCCTTCCACCCCAGCGACCCTTGCAGAGGTGCGCGACGTATACAGAGCCATCGATGTGAGCATAGATAAAATCTCCATCGACGAAGCCTCTTTCTGGGTGACCAACAACAGCGAATTCGCCGACCTTTCCAACTATGGACTGGAATACACCATCTTCACCAGCCTGCAGCCCAACATCATTTCCGGCGACCTGCCCATTGCCGCCCCCGCAGGCGAACGGTGCAAGGTGGGAATGAGGATTCCTCCGATAGACCTGGCAGCAGGGGAGGAACTATATGTCAGGTTTGACGTGCGCCGAAAGTTTTCCCGCACCAACCAGGCAATCTCAACCAAGAATGAATCCTTTACCTTCCAGTTGCCCCAGCGGACAAAACGCAAGAAAGCCCTCATCAACGGTGGCACTCCGCTTACACTGCACGATTCCGCCCGCATAGACCTGCCTTCGCTTCACTTTGCCGCCCATGAAAAATGGACCAAGGAAAAGACACTCTCCATAGTTTATCTGGCCGATTCCCACACACTGTGCCGCGAAAGCATTGTCCGCTACTCCCATCAAGGAGAGACCATGTGCGACGTACACATACTGGGCACGCTCTACAGCACCGGCGATGTCGTGGTGTCCTACACCATCAATTCCACCGACAGTGTTCAGCCCGTACTGCACTTCGACGGGAAGTTCGACACCGTGAGGTGGTTCGGCCTGGAACAATCGCTACACTCCATCCCTACAAAGACCGATGCAATCGGCCTATACTGCAGCCCATTGAATGCCACGGTCGAGAAGCGGCAAGCAAGTTGGTGCACCATGAGCCGGGAAGGATGCACCACCCTGTTCCACCTTATCGACGGGAAATTCCACTTTGCCGCCGACAAAGCGGGTCTGGCCATACAGCCCGTCCAGCATTCGAACTTCCGCCTGCACTTAAGACCATGCACCGATAGGTATTTTGCCACACTGCTATCGTTCGACTATCCGGCACCTGCCACCCGCATTCCTTCCGTGCCCACCATTGTGGCAAGCGAAGGGTCAATAGCAAAGCCCATCAGGGTTAGCATCATGGCTCCACCGGACTGCTCCGTCCACTACACCGTCGACGGGAGCGACCCCACGGTGGCCTCGCCGGAATACACCCAACCCATACTGATTGACAAGACCACGCTTGTAAAAGCACGTGCCTACACGGCCGACTCCATCCCATCTCTGACCGCAATGAAAAGGTTCAGCTACAACTTTATTGCCTCCACCACATTCTCCCGCCCTCCCAGCACCCCTTACAACGCCGGAGCCGACACAATCCTGTACGACCGGCACGTTGGCAGCATTGAAAACCTTTCGGACGGCTGGGTGGGCTTCTCGGGCGAGGGTATAAGCACCACTGTCGCCCTGACCAAACCCATCTCCGTCGAATCCATACGGCTGCGCTATGCACATTCACCTGCCACATGGGCTTTTGCTCCGCAAAGCATAAGTATAGCCTTTTCCTCCGACGGGGAGACCTACGGCGAACCCTTCGCAGTTCCCGTGCCGATAGATCCCTCTGACAAAAACAATGCGACCCCCCAAGTCATCGATATCAAGATTCCTACCGACCTGAAAAACATCAGCCACATCCGCATTGACACCCGAACCATTGCCTCCATTCCACAGTGGCACCGGGCAAAGGGCCTGAAGCCGTGGCTACTGATGGACGAAATTGAAGTCTCGGAAGCCTCCTCAAAATAGAGACAGCCGGGATGTAACACACCCTCCATTGTGAAAACACTGACCCATAGACTCCTTCCCTACAGCCTGCTCCTCTGCTGGGGCTTCACCGCCTGCGAAGTGGAATTCACCCCGAACGCCGACTGGAAAGAGACACCAGTAGTTTACTGCTTGTTGGATCAGGACGATGACACCACATGGGCAAGAATCGAGAAATGCTACCTCGGCGAAGGCAACATTTACCAATATGCCTCAAACAGCGACTCCATCAACTACCCTTCCAATGCCATTACTGCCCATCTCATTGCCTACGGTTCACACGGCGAATCCGTAGACTCCCTCCGCTTCAATGAAACCCCGGTCGACAGGCGCAACGGAGCCTTTACCAGTCAAGACCAACCCACCTACTATTGCCTCACACGCGGATGGCTCAACGAGTCCTACACCTACGGGCTGCGCGTCCGGCGGGCATCCGACGGGAAAATTCTATGCCAGACGCTTTATCCTATTAGCCTGATAAGCAAAACACCGACCGACTCGCTCATCACAAGGCCTTATTCCGGCCGCCGTTTCGCTTTCAAGGACGGCAACAATACATGCCAGATTGAATGGAACGCCCTTGCCAACGCCCGCCTATACCAGCCCTATATCCGGCTGTACTATGAATCCGGCGGCGACACCTCCTACACCGACATCATGTGCCAGCAGGTAGCGTCCCGCAACTCCGCCTCCCACTATTCCATCAGCTACCCCAAGGAAGCCTTTCTCAACAGCATCAAATCCAATTTGGGACAAGACACCTCCTCAAAACGCTATCTGGCCATGGTGGACATCTATCTGCTTTCCTGTTCCGAAGACCTGAAATCATACATTTACAGTGCCTCCGGGCAACTGACCGAGACCTATACAAACATCGAGAACGGAGTGGGCGTGCTGGCAGCGAGACGCACCCACATGTTTAAGCGATTTCCTGCCGACGACTCCGACCTCCGTGGTGGCTTGCGCTCTGATTTGAGAGAGTTGAACATAGGCTTTTAACAGAAAATTGACACTGCATATATCCGATTTTGAAGAAGATGGAACTACACGACCGATAAAAAAGAGCACAACCCCTCATCAGTTACATAAAAAAAACGTAATTTTGCAACCCGATAGAGCATAATTAATACAATTAATATCAACAAACTAAAAGCAAAAATGAATATCACAAGCGAGAAATCACGCGACCTGGAGCTTTGCATTAGAATCGACATCGACGAGAAGGACTACCAAGAGTCTGTCGCCAAGCAGCTGAAAGACTACCAAAAGAAAGCCGTCCTCAAGGGCTTCCGCAAAGGCATGGCCCCGATGGGACTTATCCAGCGCATGTATAAACCTGCCGCCGTAAGCGATGCTGTGCAGAACACACTCAACACCGCCCTCTTCGACTACATCGACAAGGAGAAGCTCCACATTCTCGGAGCCCCCATGTCCAACGACGGCAAGACCGGCACCGTTGATTTCGAAAAAGACAAAGACTTCACTTTCTACTTCGACGTGGCCCTCTCGCCCGAATTCGACATCGCCTGGGACAAAATCGACGTAAAATACAACCAAATCAAAACCACAGCCAAGGACGTGGACCAGGAAGTCAGCAACATCGTCAACCGATATGGGAAATTCGAGACCCCCGAGACGGTTGCCGCCGGCGACATACTCTACGGAAAGATTGTCGAACTGGACAAATCGGGCAACAAAAAAGACGGCGGCGTGGACACCTTTGCCAGCCTCAACCTACTCAACCTGAAAGATGCCGAGAACAACCTCCAGCTGTTCGTCGGCAAGAAAGCCGACGAGAAAGTCTGCTTCAACCTGTCCAAAACCTTCCCCGTGGCCGACATCGAGCGGGCGCTCCATCTGGACAATGCGGCTGCCAAAAAGTTCAAGGCCGATGTCGAATTCACCCTCAGCGGCATTTCGCGCCTCATCCCCCACGAGCTCGACGAGGAACTGTTCGACAGGGTCTTCCCCGGACAGAACATAAAGGATGCCGACGCCTTCCGCAAGGCCATGCACAAAGAAATCGACAAAGCCAATGCCGCGCAGAGCGACCTCCTCTATGTGAATCAGGTGCGCCAGGCGCTGATCGACGCTTTCACCTCGCCTCTGCCCGAGGACTTCCTCAAACGCTGGTTTGCCTCGCGGAGCGAAAACACTCCCGACCAGATTGAAGCCGACTGGGCCGAGAAATACGTCCCCTCGCTCCGCTGGGAACTGATCGAGGCCAAACTCGAGGAGCTGCAGCCCATCGAGCCCACCAATAACCAGATTGTGGACTACATCAAAGACATACTCCGCCGCGACGACACAAAGCGCGACAACGAGTCCCCCGAGCAGGCCGAAGAGCGCCTCGAGCAGGCCGCACGCAGCATTGCCGCCGACCGCAGGAACATCAGCCAGATTGTAGACCGTCTACACGCCGAAAACCTTGCCAAACTGTTCAAGGAGAAACTCAAACCCGAAGTCGAAAAGGTGTCGGCCAAGGAGTTCTCCGAACGGGCAAAACAATAAAACGCCATGAGGCTCTGCCCCGATAGAAGGCAGCCAACGCATGTGGGCCGACGCCCCCTGAAGTTGATCATGTTAGGGCTGTTTGCGGCAGGACAATGTTCACTTGTCCTGTCGCAAACGCAAAATGTCTTTGCCCAAAAGACCCTTTATGTCTCAGCCCGGGGCGGGGGCTTCCTCTATTTGCACAACACCCGCAACCAGTTCAGCGTCCCCGTGGCGGGCATCGACATCGGACGGTGGCTTATGCGCCCGTTGTCGTTCCAGGTCAGCGTGGACTATCTCCAGACCCGCAGCAACCTCAACACCGATGTCCTGGCCACCTACCTTATGGCCAGCGCCGAATTCCGGTGGGACGCAAACGCAACCCTATGGCATGTGCACGACGGCTCCGTCTTCATGTGGCCATGCCCGGTCTACCCCATGATAGGTCTGGGGCTGCTCTGGCGCGAAGAGGTGGCCCGCGACGACGACCCTGCCCCCGGTGCCGACAACGACTTCCAGGCTATGCTCGGCCTGCAACTTCCCCTGCGCCTGTCGGCCCATTGGGACGCTTTCCTCGAAGCCAAGTGCCATTTCCTTCCCCAGCATTTCGACGCCTCGCGGGGAGACAACTATTTCCTCACGCTTGCCGCCGGTGTCTCCTACCGCTGGGCCGACAACCCCTTCCACCGCACCACCACCTACGAGTCGAAGAGCCTCACCGACGACTGGTTTGTCGGCTTCGGCGGCGGGGCGCAGATCTCCTCCTTTGAATTCGAACACGCCTTCGACAGCAAAGCCCGCCTCTGGACCGCTGTCCCCGAATTCATCTTTGGCCGCAACTTCAGCAACGTCTGGACCATCCGCTTCGAACTTTCGGGATTCTTCGCCCGCGAACGCTACAACGACGAGCTGGAGACCCGCGGCATGCGCTACACCTTCAACTACCTGCACACCGACTTCATGATCAACCTCTCGCGCCTCGCCCGCTTCCGTCCGGGCAGCCGATGGAACTTCATGCCCTACATGGGGGCCGGCCCCGTGTGGCGCTACCGCACCCCGCAGTTCACCGTCGCCGCCGATGCCGGCCTGCTCACCCGCTACTACATCGACCCCGTGGGCGACCTCTACATCGACCTCAAATACACCATGGTGCCCCCGCGCGTGGCGGGCGGCGCCGGTCCCTCCGGCAGCATCTTCGGCGTGGGTTATCCCTCGCTCACCCTCGGCTATATCTACAACTTCAACCGCTCCTCCACCCGCTACCGCATGCCCCTCCAGTCAAGCAACGAATGCACATCCCTATGATGAAACGCCTGTTTACCCTGCTGATTTTAGCCTGCCCCCTGGCAGCCGCGCACGCCCAGATCGGCACCACCTTCGCCTCCAACATGTTTGTCAGCATGAACGGCGGCATGGGCTTCTACCACCACACCGACAACGCCTCCAACGGATTCTACGGAGGCTTTGCCGTGGGCAAATGGATTCTCAACCCCCTGGCCTTCCGCATTGGCCTCGACATGGCGGCCGTGCCGAGCACCATCCAGCAGGCCCCCACCCGCAGCGACATCCTCTTCGCCTCGGCCGAGTTCATGTGGGACCCCATGGCCACCTTCGACCGTGTGCGCCACTGGCGCCTCCGCCCCTACCCCCTCATCGGACTGGGCATCGTGGTGCGCGACTCCATCACCGTACCCCAGCCCGCCCCCGCCGACCACGAGGTGCAGTTCATGGCCGGCCTCCACACGGCCTTCGTCGTCTCCGGCGGCTGGGATCTCTTCCTCGAATACAAATGCCAGTTCCTGCCGCAGAACTTCGACTTCAGCCCCCGCAACAACCTCATGCACTCCGCCGTGGCAGGCATCACCTACCGCTTCACCGAGTCGCCCTTCCTCCGCCGCCCCTCCGGCGAATCGCGCGGCACCGACGAGGACTGGTTCTTCGGCATCGGCATCGGTCCCAACTTCTCCTCGTTCCAGCCTTTCGAGACCCCCCTCCAGGGCGGCCTCGCCATGCTCGGAGTAGCCCCCGAGGTTATGTTCGGCCGCAATTTCAGCAGCTTCTGGACCATCCGCTTCGAGCTGACCGGCCTCACCGCCCACGAACACTTCGACACCCTCGCCTCCGAAGCCGGCCCCGACTACACCTTCACCATGCTCCACGCCGACTTCATGGCCAACCTCAGCCACATAGCCCGCTTCCGCCGTGGCCAGAAGTGGAACTTCCTCCCCTACCTCGGAGCCGGAGCCATCTGGCGCTACGACGCCGTAAAATTTGACATGGCTGCCGACTTCGGCCTTATGGCCAGTC
>ERZ842401.6851-NODE-6851-length-11952-cov-19.053711_pt1 | contig 11952 bp, 11 predicted proteins | sample MGYA00521270_ERZ842401 | MGnify/ENA primary metagenome ERZ842401 (study PRJEB31892, sample SAMEA3878208) | bioreactor metagenome | biome: Moose rumen | place: Sweden | collected 2011-10 | study: EMG produced TPA metagenomics assembly of the PRJEB12797 data set... | reverse complement strand
ACAAGGTGGAGTCGGGCGTCCGTCTGCGCTACTGGTACACCGATCCTGATACGGGTGAGGAAGAGGAAATCCTCATCGAGAATACTGAGACGCGCGACCAGCCGAAGAACAAGGAGCGTGCGATGGCTCTGCTCCGTTCGCAACTCTACGACCGTGCGATGAAGAAGCGCCTGGAGGCCCAGGCCAAGATCGAGGCTGGCAAGAAGAAAATCGAGTGGGGCAGCCAGATCCGCAGTTATGTCTTTGATGACCGTCGCGTAAAGGACCACCGTACGAACTACCAGACTACGGACGTGGATGCCGTGATGAACGGCAAGATCGATGACTTCATCAAGGCCTACCTGATGGAGTTCCCTGTCAATGACGAAGAGAATTAAGAACTAAATAATTAAAAAACTTAAGATTATGGCACAAATTGCAAAAGCATCAAAGTCAACTACGAAGAAGGTGGCTTATCAGAAGAAACAGGAAGAAGGCGGTAAGAAGGTGGTGAATTGGATTTTCGCCTGCCTCATCATTCTGGCTATCCTGTTCGTCGTCTACTCCGTCTACATCGTTGCTTAATGAGCGGACTGGAGATAGAACGGAAATTCCTTGTGAAGGACGGCAGTTACAAACAACAAGCCTTTGGCAGCAGTCGTATCAAGCAAGGGTATATCTGTAGCGGTCGCGGACGTACCGTCAGGGTACGCATCCGCGACAGCCGCGGCTATCTGACCATCAAGGGCCCTTCTACCAACGGGGGCCTGAGCCGTTATGAGTTTGAGAAGGAGATCACGCTCGACGAGGCCGGGCAACTGATGAAACTCTGTGAGCCGGGCATCATCGACAAGACCCGCTTCCTCGTGAAGAGTGGCGACCACACTTTCGAGGTGGACGAGTTCTACGGTGAGAACGAAGGACTGGTGATGGCCGAAGTGGAACTCGGTGCCGAAGACGAATCATTTGAGAAACCGGCTTTTATCGGACAGGAGGTGACGGGCGATCGCCGCTACTACAACTCGCACCTGCGGGTGAATCCCTTCAGCGCTTGGGGTAAAAGTGAAGGATAAGCAGTCCGATGACCGCCCCCAGAGTGGCTCCGACGGCATTCGCCGCCAGGTCGAGCCAACTGCCGTTGCGCGTGGTGGTGCAGTATTCCTGCATCAGTTCCAGGATGCCGCTCATCAGGATGGGCGACAGCCAGGCCAGGACGAGCAGTTTCTCATAGTCGGCCTTCCGGTGCTGACGGGTATATTCCCACCAGATGACGGAACAGGTGCCGCCATACATGATGAAATGTACCCATTTGTCGGCGAACTCCACCTTGTCGAATGGTGTCTCGGGGAAAAACGGAGTCAGTGAAAGGATCCATATCAGCACTATGCAGAACACGGAAAAAGGATAATTCCTTAATAAATGACGGATAAATTTCATATTTGCTTCCAATTTTGGTGCAAAATTAAGAAATATTTTATACTTTTGCAACGAAATTATGAGAAAAGTGCATATGGCTAAACTGGAAAGGGCAAGTTTCGGTAGCAAACTTGGAGTGATTCTGGCCACTGCCGGCTCCGCTGTGGGACTGGGCAACGTGTGGCGTTTCCCCTATATGACGGGGCAGAATGGCGGTGCCGTGTTCATTATGATCTATATCGGATGCGTGCTTCTGCTTGGCATCCCCTGTATGATCAGCGAGTTCATCATCGGGCGCAATGCCCAGGCCAATACCGCCCGGGCCTATCGGAAGGTGGCAGGCGGCAATCCGTTGTCGTACATCGGCTATATGAGCGTGCTGACAGGCTTCCTCATTACCGGCTACTATGCTGTGGTGTCGGGCTGGTGCCTACAGTACATCTGGGCCTCGCTCATCGGACAGTTGGAGGGCGGCGACCCAGCCTTCTTCAAGGACTACTTCCAGACCTTCTCGCAGGATCCCGTCAAGCCGGTCTACTGGACGTTCCTGGTACTCTTCGTCACCTTCCTGGTGATACGTGGTGGCGTGCGCGACGGTATCGAGCGGGCCTCGAAGATGATGATGCCCACCTTATTTATAATATTACTGATCATCGTGGGGGCTTCCTGTATGCTGCCGAATGCAGCGAAGGGTGTCGAGTTCCTCTTCAAGCCCGACTGGAGCATGATCAACGGCGACGTGTTCCTGGCGGCACTCGGCCAGTCGTTCTATTCGCTGAGCATCGCGATGGGCTGTATCTGCACCTATGCCAGTTATTTCTCTAAGAATACCAACCTGACGACTTCTGCCGTCCAGATTGGCGTCATCGACTGTATCGTAGCCATTTTGGCGGGTCTGATGATTTTCCCGGCTGCTTTCTCGGTGGGTGTCAATCCCGACAGCGGCCCGTCGCTTATCTTCATCACCCTGCCCAACGTGTTCCAACAGGCCTTCAGTGCCATGCCCGTGGCGGGCTATCTCATCTCGCTGTTGTTCTACGCCCTACTCTCGATGGCAGCACTCACATCGCTGATCTCGCTCCACGAGGTGAGCACGGCCTTCTTCCAGGAGGAGTTCCGGCTGCCTCGCAAGACGGCTGCACTGATTGTCACCTTCTCCTGCTTTGCTATGGGTGCCGTCTGTTCCCTGTCGCTCGGCCCCTCCGGCCAGTATCTGCAGTTGTTCGGCAAGACACTTTTCGACGTGTTCGACTTCGTGACCGGCCAGATATTCCTACCGATCGCGGGCTTCCTGACCTGCATCTTGATCGGCTGGTTCGTGCCTCACAAGATGGTACGCGACGAGTTTACCAATCAGGGTACCCTGCGCGTCGGCCATTTCTTCCACTTCTATCTCTTCCTTGTGAAGTATGTCTGCCCGCTCTGCATTCTCTTTATCTTCTTGCACCAGTTAGGATTGATATAAGATGGAGAACAGAGGCAATTTCGGCAGCAAGATAGGCATCGTGCTCGCTACGGCTGGTTCGGCCGTAGGACTGGGCAATGTGTGGCGCTTCCCGTTTATGGTGGGTCAGAATGGCGGCGCGGCTTTCATCGTGGTCTACCTGGGCTGCATCCTGCTGCTCGGCATCCCCGGTATGGTCAGCGAGTTCATTGTGGGTCGTCACTCCCAGGCCAATGCGGCCCGTGCCTACGCCAGTTTCTCCTCTGGCAAGGGCTGGGGGCTGGTGGGCATCCTGGGCATCCTGACGTCGAGCATTATCCTCGGTTTCTATGCCGTCGTGGCGGGCTGGTGCCTGCAGTACCTGGGGGCATCCGTCCTGGGCCATCTGAAGGGTGACAGCCAGTTCGTGCTTCAGTATTTCCAGTCGTTCTCCAGCGATCCTATCAAGCCCTCCGTACTGGGCGTGACCTTTATCCTGATCACTCACTTCATCGTGGTTCGTGGGGTGCGCAATGGCATTGAGCGGGCTTCTAAGTTGCTGATGCCGCTACTCTTCATCCTCCTGCTGATCATCGTGGTGGCCGCCTGTTCACTGCCGAATGCGATGAAGGGCGTGGAGTTCCTGCTGAAGCCCGATTTCTCCAAGGTCGACAGTCAGGTCTTCCTCGAGGCGCTGGGGCAGGCGTTCTTCTCGCTCAGCCTGGGCACGGCCTGTCTCTGTACCTATGCCAGTTACTTCACCCGCCATACGAGACTCTTCCAGTCGGCCACTCAGATAGCCTTGGTCGATTTCCTGATCGCCGTGCTGGCGGGTCTGATGATCTTTCCCGCCGCCTTCTCGGTGGGTGTGCAGCCCGACAGCGGCCCGTCGCTCATCTTCATCACCCTGCCGAACGTCTTCCAGTCGGCCTTCTCGTTTATGCCGGTGCTGGGCTATGTCGTATCCATTATGTTCTATGCCCTCCTGGTGTTCGCCGCCCTGACCTCCACCATCTCCATGCACGAGATCGGTACGGCTTTCTTCACCGAGGAGTTCCGGATGAAGCGTTCCTATGCAGCGTGGATCCTGACGATTGCTTGCAGCCTGCTGGCCGTGTTCTGTTCCCTGTCGGTTGGCAGGACAGAGATCCAGTTGTTCGGCCAGCCGCTGATGGACTTCTGCGATTTCCTAACGGCCCAGGTGATGCTGCCGCTGGGTGCTATGCTGACGAGCATCCTCGTAGGCTGGTTTGCCTCGAAGACGATGGTGCGCGATGAGTTCACCAATTACGAGACGTCGTCGGGCAAGGCCTTTTATCCCTACTATATGTTCTGTGTGCGTTACGTCGTTCCTGTCTGCATCTTGCTGATCCTGATGCATCAGTTTGGGGTGATATGATCTTCCGTGAGTTCTTCTATCTGCAGAAGTCAGACCGCAAGGTGATCCTCACGCTGCTGTGCGTGATAGCCGTCGCTTTGGTAGTCATCTTCTGGACGGGTGTGCAGACGGACGGTCAGCCATCGGTCGACAGCCTTAGGCATACGGGCTATCGGACACATGCAAAGCCTTATCGGCAGCCCAGTTACTATGTCGCTCCGCGCAAAGTGGAACGCTTCCCCTTCGATCCCAATACAGCCGACAGTACCCAACTGCTCCGACTTGGCCTTCAGCCCTGGCAGGTGCGAAATATCTATAAGTATCGGGCGAAAGGAGGATTTTATTCAAAGCCAGAGGACTTTGCCCGTCTCTATGGCCTGACTCGTAAGCAATACCGTGAGTTGAAGCCTTATATCAGAATCTCCTCTGACTATCTGCCAGCCAACGACAATCAATTGTATGCTTATGAACCGATAGAGAATCGTGATACCGTTAAGTACCCTATAAAGATTCAGCCCTTGGAGCGTATATCCCTGAATAAGTCTGATACTACGCTGCTGCGGAAGGTTCCTGGCATTGGCCCTTATTTTGCGGCCCAGATTGTCAAATATCGCGAGCGGTTGGGAGGTTTCTACGACATCAATCAATTGATGGAGATTGAGAACTTCCCGGAGTCTGCCATCCACTTCTTTATCATCCCTGATGATGAGCAGACTCAGAAACTGAATGTCAATAAACTCCCGCTCGAAGCGTTAAGGCGTCATCCCTACATCAACTTCTATCAGGCCAAGGCCATCACCGACTACCGCCGTCTGCACGGCCCCCTCCGCTCCCTCAATGACCTCCGCCTCTCTAAAGACTTCCCTCAGGAGGCCATCGACCGTCTGCAGCCGTATGTGGAATTTTAAACCTTGCAGCGCACATCTTTGAATGATGTTCCTGTTCCTTATGTTCTTCCTGGCAGATGTCAGAAGGTCTTATAGTCCTGAATTCTCTAGAGAATTTAGGAGTTAAGAGCCTCTTGGCATTTCTTAGAAGCCTCTTCTTCCCCAACAGGAGCCTTCTGTTAAGTGCTACGAGGCTCCAGAGAATCGCCAGAATAGTTGTCTTCTCGCGCGTGCGCGTATAGTTGTCTATGCACTTTTTATCCCGCACTTCCCGCACTTCCCGCACCCACGCTGGGTGTAAGAGGTGCGGGAGGTGCGGGATGTTTTTGTGTTTCCCTACTATACACGCGCGCGAGGACACAAAATATAGGGGCCTAATAGAGTTTTTTTCGCAAATCATTCGTTGGTTTCGGGGATTTTTCGTATTTTTGCACATTGAACTAAAAACTGAATAAGATGTTTGGATTAGGAATGCAAGAGATACTGGTTATCGCACTGATTGTCCTGCTGCTGTTCGGCGGCAAGAAGATTCCAGAATTGATGAAGGGCCTTGGCAAGGGTGTCAAGAGTTTCAAGGAGGGGATGAATGAGGTGACGGAAGAAGTAAAAGGCGACGAGGTGAAACGTGAAGAGTGAGGGTATGACCTTCTGGGACCACCTCGACGAACTGAGGTCGGTCATCATCCGTGTGCTCGTCATAACGGCACTGGCGGCTGTCGTGGCCTTCTGCCTGAAGGACGAACTGTTTGCCGTGGTGCTGGCTCCGAGGACAAGCGACTTCGTCACCTATCAACTGATGGGCGTGGAGCCGTTCTCGATTCATCTGATGAATACGGGGCTGACGGAGCAGTTTATGATCCACCTGAAGACGGCGATGTATGCCGGACTGCTGCTGGCTTCACCTTATATTATATATCAGTTGTTCCGTTTCGTATCTCCCGCGCTCTATGACAATGAACGGCACTATGCCACGTTGCTGGTCACGAGTGGCTACTTGATGTTTATGCTCGGCACGCTACTCAACTATTTCCTGATCTTCCCGCTGACTGTGAAGTTCCTGGGTACCTATCAGGTGAGCGAGGATGTGGCGAATATGCTGACCCTGCAGTCGTATATGGACACGCTGATTATGATGAGCCTCGTGATGGGGATTGTGTTCGAACTGCCCGTGGTCAGTTGGATACTGGGTCGGATGGGGCTGATCAATGCCTCGATGATGCAGATGTGGCGGAAGCACGCCATTGTGGCGATCCTGATCGTCTCGGCCATCATCACGCCGACCACCGATGCCTTTACGCTCTTCGTGGTGGCCCTGCCGATATGGCTGTTGTATGAACTGAGCATTGTTATTGTGAAAATGAGATAATGAAAATAGATACTTTATGCTAAAGAAGATTCGTATTACCCTTGCAGCGGTGTTCTTTACACTGATCACGCTGCTCTTCCTCGACTTTACGGGGACGTTGCACGTCTGGCTGGGCTGGTTGGCCAAGATCCAGTTCCTGCCGGCCGTGATGGCGCTCAACGTCGTGGTCGTCGTGGCGCTCTTGCTGCTGACGCTCGTTTTCGGGCGCATCTATTGTTCGGTCATCTGTCCGCTTGGTGTGTTTCAGGACATCTTGGCACAGTTGCGTCGGAAAAAGAACAAGTACAGTTACTCGAAGGAGGTGCGCTGGCTGCGCTATCCCGTGCTGGTGGTGTTCGTGGTGGCTGCCTTGGCGGGTGTCGGTTCGCTCTTCCAGTTGCTGGCGCCATATAGTTCCTATGGCCGCATTGCCACGATGCTCTTGCAGCCTGTCTGGATGCTGGGCAATAACTTGCTGGCCTATTTCGCAGAGCAGGCTGACAGTTACGCCTTCTACTCCGTGGATGTCTGGATGAAGTCGCTGCCGGTGTTTATCATTGCCGCCGTGACGGTGGTGATGCTTCTGGTGCTGGCCTGGCGAGGTGGGCGTACCTACTGCAATACCATCTGTCCCGTCGGTACCATCCTGAGTTTCTTCGCCCGCTTCTCGTGGCTGAAGATCCGCTTCGATGAGGATAAGTGCAAGAACTGCTCGATGTGCTCGAAGAACTGCAAGGCAGCCTGTATCGACTATAAGACGCATAGTGTGGATTATAGCCGCTGCGTGGTTTGTGGCGACTGCATCGAGAAATGTAAGTTCGGGGCACTGGGCTATTCTAGCCTTACTAGCAGGAATAGCCTTATTAGCAGAACTAGCCATTCTAGTGCGACTAGTTCTGCTAGAACGGCTAGTAAGGCTAGTTCTGCTAGTGATGATAGTTCGGCTAGCCATGCTATCAATAATAGTGTCGATACTTCCAAGCGGTCGTTCCTCTTGGCCACGGCCCTTGCCTCCACCGCTGCGATGGCCCAGAAGAAGGAGAAACTGATGGACGGCGGTCTGGCTGAACTCGAGGATAAGGCGATTCCAGAGCGTCAGACGCCCATTGTGCCGCCTGGCTCGCAGTCGCTGGCCAATATCGCCCAGCACTGTACGGGCTGTCAACTCTGTGTGTCGGAGTGTCCGAACGATGTGCTTCGTCCCTCTACCGACCTGATGCACCTGATGCAGCCCGTGATGAGTTACGAGCGTGGCTATTGCCGACCTGAGTGTACGCGCTGTTCGGATATCTGTCCGGCAGGGGCCATCAAGCCGCTGGATAACATTGAGAAGTCTTCGATACAGATTGGCCACGCCGTCTGGGTCAAGAAGAACTGCGTGCCCCTCACTGATGGCGTGGAGTGCGGCAACTGTGCCCGCCATTGTCCGACGGGCGCCATCGAGATGGTGCCGTCTGATCCCGATGATGAGGAATCGCCCATGGTACCTGCCGTCAATGAGAATGTCTGCATCGGTTGTGGTGCCTGTGAGTACGTTTGTCCGTCGCGTCCTTTCTCGGCAATTATCGTGGAGGGGCATGAAGTGCATAAGAAGATATAAATAGAGAATTGAAAATTGAGAATGATGTCTAAAGATAAGAATATATCGCGGCGGTCGTTCCTGAAACTCTTTGGGGCAGGAACCGTGGCTACGGCTGCTACGCTGGCAGGCTGTAAGAAGGCGAACAAGGCCGAGGAGCAGGCGGCCAACGAATATAAGAACCAGGTGGAACCACCGATGGGCCAAATGACCTATCGCGAGAATCCCACGACGAAGGACAAGGTGTCGTTGCTGGGCTACGGTATGATGCGTCTGCCGATGAAGCCGGACTCAGAGGAGTTCGATCAGGAGATGATCAACAAGCAGGTGGACTATGCCATCGAGCACGGCCTGAACTACTTCGACACGTCGCCCGTCTATTGTCGCGGCGAGTCGGAGCACTGTACGGGCATTGCCCTGCATCGCCACAAACGCAGCGAATACTTCGTGGCCACCAAACTCTCCAACTTCAACCCCGACTACCACTCACGGGAGAAGGCCATCGAGATGTATCGCAACTCGATGAAGGAACTACAGGTGGACTATATCGACTACTACCTGCTGCACAGCGTGGGCGGCGGTATGGACGAGTTTGAGAAGCGGTATCTGAACAATGGGATGATGGACTTCCTGCTCGGGGAGCGTCAGGCCGGACGGATTCGTAATCTCGGCTTCTCGTTCCACGGCAAGAAGGAGGTGTTCGATGAGGTGCTGGCTATGCACGACAAGTACCACTGGGACTTCGTGCAGATAGAACTGAATTACCTCGACTGGGACTTCGCCGACGAGATCAACAAACGAAATGTGGATGCCTCCTACCTCTACGCCGAACTGCATAAGAAGGGCATCCCTGCCGTTATTATGGAGCCGCTGTTGGGAGGTCGTCTGGCCTCGCTGCCGCAGTTCATTGTCAGCGACCTGAAGCGTCGTGATCCGGAGAAGAGCGTGGCTTCGTGGGCCTTCCGCTATGCCGGTACGCCGGAGGGCGTGCTCACCGTGCTCAGTGGTATGACCTATATGGAGCACCTGAAGGACAATCTGCTCTCCTATTGTCCGCTCAATCCGCTGAGCGAGCAGGAACAGGAATACCTGCACAAGGAGATCGCACAGAAGATAGTGGGTCTGGAGAATATCCCCTGCAACGACTGCCAATACTGTATGCCCTGCCCCTATGGCATCGACATACCAGCCATCTTCGTACATTATAATAAATGCAAGAACGAGGGTTCGCTGCCCTATACGGTGGGCGACAAGGAGTACCGACAGCACCGTCGGCAGTATCTTATCTCGCTCGATCGTGTGGTGCCCCGCGACCGCCAGCCAGATCACTGCATCCAGTGCGGCCAGTGCGAGCCCCATTGTCCACAGAACATCCGCATCCCCCGCGAGTTGCGCAAGATCGACGAGTTTATCGAGAGCCTGAAGCGCAATCCGGAAGGGGTGGAGGAGACGTAAAAAGAAGAAAGGATGAAGTCCTGAAACTTCATCCTCTCTCTTGCCTCGTCGGGATGAGGCGACTCGAACGCCCGACCCCTACGTCCCGAACGTAGTGCGCTACCAACTGCGCTACATCCCGATTTTGCGGGTGCAAAGGTACGGAGAATTTTTGAAATACGTGCAAGAAAAAGGAAAAAAATAACTAAATATGAAGAAATTAAAGGTTTTGCTGGCGATAATGCTCCTGACACTGGGGGCAGAATCGTATGCAAGAGAGCAAGTGATCAATGTCAAGGCCGGCGATGCAAACAGTCTTCGGAAGGCCATCGAACAGGCAAATCTACAGAATGCCGATTCGCTGTCGGAGCGGGTGTATATCCTGATTCCCGACGGACTCTACGACCTCGGCGAGGACGTCAATACGCCCATCATGGGCCACAACATCTCGCTGATTGGGCAGAGCATGGGCGGCACGATCATCAGGAATGCGCCGCCCGTGGAGAAGGAGGGCATCCAGACCACGTCCACCATCCGCAACCTGGCTTCGGGCACCTTCCTGCAAGACCTGACGCTGCAGAATGCGCTCAACTACTATGCGGCCGGTTCTGCCGGTCGTGGTGTGTGCTATCAAGATAAAGGTACGCGCTCCATCCTGAACCGTGTCAGGATGCTGTCCTATCAGGACACTTACTATACGGATAATGTGCTGGGGCAATCATATCTACTCAATAGCGAGATTCATGGTACTGTGGACTTCATATGCGGGGCTGGCGATGCCTATTTCGACCATTGTACCATCGTGACCGAGCGGCGCACGCCTGACGGCTCCGGGCCTGTGGTGATAGCCGCCCCCCGCACGGCTGATACCAACTGGGGCTATGTCTTCGAGGGCTGTTCCATCTACAGCCGTCTATCCAAGTTCAGTTATGCCCGTGGCTGGCATACCCATCCCCGCTGCGTCTTCCTGAATACGACGCTGATGGTGCCGGAACTCCTGTATGCCAACCGCTATGACCCCGCCGGGATGCGCACCGTCAACAGTGACTTCTTCGAATACCACACGATGGATGCCCGTGGCAAGGACATCACGCCGAAGTCGAATGTGGTGACCTTTACGCTGAAGGATGAGCGGAATCCCGTGGAGACCATCATCACTGCCAGTCAGGCCAAACGCTACCAACTGAAAAAAATCTTCCCCGACTGGCGGCCGGAGAAGAAACTGGCTCAGATGGCCCGCGAGGCGGAGCGACTGAAGAGGATACACTGGGGGAAGCGCTGAGCGCCTCCCTCTTTTTAGTTATTTGTGCTGACGGTAGTACTTTCTGAACTGTTCAAACTCGTCACACTTGGAGATGTACATCGGCTCCTCTGGCTTGTCATCCACCAGGTCGAACACGGCCTGATAAGCGCGGAACTGGGGCGACTGGCGGTTGTACGCTGGGTCGTATTCGCCGGTGTTGGAATTCCAGTAATAACTGCGCCAGAGGTCGGATTTGTTCTTCGACGGGTCGAAGTCATAGCCGTCGTCCTTGTAGAGTTCGCGATAGCCTAAGGCGAAGAGGGCTTTCAGTTTCAGGTCGGGGTCGCTGGTCATCGCGGCCTTCTGCAGCATCTCCACAGCCTTGGCTCCGAGGTCTGTCTCATTGACGCGCACCTCGTCATAGCCACTCTTGAACTCACGCAGCAGCCACCAGCAGTCGCCCTTGATGTTGGCCTGGGCGTAATAGGTAGCCAGGTTGTAGTAGCGTTGTTCGAGGGCCTTGCCCTTCAGGAGGTTGAGCGAGGCTTCCATCATCTGCATCTCCTTGCAGAAGTCGAGTTTGCGGTGCTTCCACCATTTCGTGTCCGTCTCGTAGGCATCGTTCTCATTCAGCCACTGGCGCTTCATCCACGGCTCCACGTTCCACTGCCGTACGCTGGAGTAGTAACGGTAGGCAGTGCTGCGATGCTCGTTATAGAAGTCGATGGGGACGTTCTTCAGCCACTCGATGGCCTTGTCCCACTGGCAGAGACGCATATACTTCGTGCCGATGAGTTCCTCCATCGACTTCTGCTCCTCATCGTTCAGGCTCTTGGCCTTCAGGAGTTTGTCGAGTTTGTTCTTGGCGGGGGTGTTTTGGTACATCAGGTAGCGTTCCACCTTCTCCACCTCGATGGTGTCGAGATAACTGGTGCTATAACCGTCGATGAGGTCTATCAGCCCAGCCTTTCTCGAGGGCTCAGCATCATAGCGCTTGTAGAGCACCTGGTGCGACAGGCGGTCGAGGATGCCGTAGGTGTAGTCGTCTTGTCTTTCTTTTCTCTCCAAGAGCCAAGTCAGTTCGTCGGCCAGATAGTCGTCAAAGGCCTCACCCGGCTTGGCCTGGGCAGCGGTGATGTAGAGCATCAGTTCACGGGCGCAGTCCTTCATACGGTCTGTGCCGGCGAGACTGGTGGCGGCCACGATGTCCTGAGCGGCTTCCTTCTGCTCGCCCCAGAGGAACTCTATCCATGCCTTGGCACTCTTCC
>ERZ842401.6849-NODE-6849-length-11954-cov-3.151021_pt1 | contig 11954 bp, 13 predicted proteins | sample MGYA00521270_ERZ842401 | MGnify/ENA primary metagenome ERZ842401 (study PRJEB31892, sample SAMEA3878208) | bioreactor metagenome | biome: Moose rumen | place: Sweden | collected 2011-10 | study: EMG produced TPA metagenomics assembly of the PRJEB12797 data set... | reverse complement strand
CCATCTCGTTTTCATCCATCTCATCGCTGCTCCACATGGTTTTTAACTCATCTACTATGATCATCGCCTGACCGGGACCGCTGTGTTTGTAGTGTTCGGTGGGGCGGAGTGTGAAAGTGGCACTGGGGTCTGTAAGTACTTCTTCGCTGATGCCGAGAGCGGTGGATAAAGATTTGTAGGTGGATCGCTTTTTTGGCATCCGATAGCCGAGTTCGTAGTTCTGGATCGTGCGCAGGGTGAGATTTGTAAGCTCTGCGAGTTGAGTTTGCGTCAAATGTTTTGACAGGCGGGCGAGCCTTAGTTTTTCGTTGAAATGCATATGTGCTCCTTTCTTGTTTCGGTAGTTCATGGATCTGACGGTCATGGATCTGACGGTCACGAATCTGACATTTGTTGCATGTTACCGTCTAATGCGAAACATAGCAAGGAGAAAATGCTATTTCTCTTGAAAATCTTTCACAGTAGATGAAACAAGAAAAGAGTATGCAATTGTTTTTTAACCCGGCGGCGGTGTAAAACTGCTACCGGGTTATTTTTTTTGCTCTGTCGGGAGAGTTCGCCACTTCCGTTACTCCCGTCACCGGGAAAGATTCTATATCGGGAGAACTCATCCCCAGAATAGTTGATCGATTACGATTACCGGAGCAACAGGTGTATTTATCTGGCAGAGTTCTGCGTGTTCTGCGGCACGGTATATCCTGCGCTTGTCATAGCGTTTGAGAAGTCTGTTATAGTCATGCCTGCCTCCTGTGCTGCGAAATCAACGCTCATACCTCCTCTTTGCACATAAAGGTATAAGTTGGTGCGGGTGGTGTTGTTTACGGCATTGTCAACCGCTGTATTAACCCTTTCATCAATCTCCGGCTTTAACACATCCATCAAAATGCTTGCCATTTCTTCATCACCTCCGAGGGTTTTTCTGGTTATCCCAGGATTCTTTGATTCTACAAATTCCAACAGTTTCTGGCCGTTTTCCTTGGCGGCAGTATCGGCATCTCCGGCAGCCTTGAGCTGCTCTGCCACGATTTCTACATCCTTTTCGCTGGCGTGATCCGTCAGGAGCCTGAATTCGGCGTTCTCATTGCCTGTAAGCTCATTTCCGATGACGATCTGGAACGGCAGGTCCGTGAGCTTGTGCACCAGGTATATTCCCGGAACATTCGTGGCTGTAAGCATCCCGTTTGCCATCATTTCATCAAAGAGGTCCTTGTTCGGCTTATCCCTGTAAAGGGAAAGAGTCACCTCGTCTCTTGGTCTGTCTCCTTCATGACCGCCAAGTCCGATATAGAAGTTCCCATATCCGATGATCTTGCTTATCACGCGCATGTTCAGCTCATCATGCGGATTCTTGTACTCCATGATGTTGTGCTGTCTGAAGATCCTGTATATCGCCTTCGAGTGCGACATCAGGCGCTTCCTGTCGTCAAGGATAAGGTAATCAACCCTTGGCGGGTCTATGCCGAGTTCTTCCTCGATCCTGATATCCACATCCTTGCCGAAAGGCCGGGCGTCACTGCGGATGATCCGCTCAAACTCCCTGTGCCAGTCGGAACGGGGAGAGGCGTTCAGGGCTTTCAGCCTGTCCCGGAGGAGCCTGCGCTCCTCTTTCTTTTCAGCCTCTGACATGTCGGAAGGAGACCTTGTGGAAATAATGGTATTCATGTTGTTTTCATCCAAGGGCATCATCCTCCCATCAAAAACTTTTCAATAAATCTACTTTATAGTACCACGCAAGATGCCGGATTTCAAGGTGAAAGTGATTCCACCCGACGCTATATTGTTCCCGTTTTCCGGATATCTACCAGTTTATATCCACCAGATAACTACCAGTTGTTCCCCCTCATCTTTGTGCAGTTTATGGGGGATGAATCGCACATTTCCCTTGCAATAAACCTTCCGTAGAGTGATGTATATACACACCCCGACAGGCTTCGGATAAGCCTTTAAGGGGCGGAGAAACCGAATTTTGAACATCATGAGGAGGGATTGTTATGATAGCAGGACAGACGGCTGGCAGGACATACGCAGAAGGCTCTTATGCGGGAGTCTACACGGGATACACAAGTGAGGAGCTATACAATTTTGCAAAGGATGGCGATGAGACGGCACTCTGGACGCTTTGCAGGAAGTACGAGCCGCTTTTCAAATCGGAGGCAAAGCTCTACAGGAACAAGATGGCCGAGGCATACGATACGGAGGACTTCATCAGCATCGGGTACATCCTCGTCTGGGACATCACGAAGAAGCGGAACTTCTCGGAGACCATAGACGGTGGCAAGGCCTCCTTCGGCGGCTACCTCAAACAGGCGGTGCGGTGGAGGTACAGCAAGCTGTTCACGGATTACAGCTTGAAGAACCTCATCTGCACCGGGGAGGCCGAGGACTGCCGGGGGAACCTGACAAGGACATATGCGGTGGATGAGAAAGCGGTAATCTACAAGGAACAGCAGAGGGAGCGGAGCCGCAGGAGCTATGACAGGAAAGCGGCTGAGATTGACAGGATCAGGGCAGAGCAGGGCTTGCCGCCGATCTATAGACCAAGCAGGGCGACCGAGGAGGAGGTTGCACGGCACGAAGAGGAAGTAAAAGCCAGACGGAATGAGCGGGTCAAGGCATACCAGAAAGAGCATCAGGAGGAGATAAGGGCGAGGAAGGCGGAGTATTATCAGAAGAACAAGGAACGCTACCGACTGAACGATGCGGTCCTTAGGACAAAGAATAGCATCGCCAAGTTCGAGGCGGCCGGGAACGAGAAGGCGGCGGCAAAGGCAAGGGAACGGCTCATGAAGTACGAAAAGGAGAGGGATGAACTGATTGCAGGGGCGTAGGAAAGCGCAGGAAAGTGCAGTGAAGCACGGGAACATTCTGGAAAGTTTTCCAGGAAGTCCTGAGAAGATGATTGACTGTGTAGAGATTGCCGTGGTTTCTGGTTCCATGCAGCAGGTGGGGTCGGATGGGTTCAAAGATATGGAAATAGCAGGCATTTGACCGGGCGGGGCAGGAGTCCTTCCCGGTTTTCCTCAACTTCCGTGAGAATTCCCACTAAACGGAAATCGAGTGCAAAATTTGACAGAATAGAACCTTGAAAGTTCAGTAAAAATGCGGCTTTTCGTCATTATTCCCTTGACTCGGAAGGGCGGTGGTGGTATGCTATATTTAGTAGTAATTCCCACTAAATATATGGAGGTACCACATGTACTTGAATACGGTTGTAAAGATACCGGATGTACAGGGCAAGATCACCTGCCGTTCAAAAAAGGGGACAACATATGTTGAGTATGAGTATGACAGGGAATACCTTCCGGACCGGAAATATACCATCCCAAAACGGAAGACAATAGGGAAGCGATCCGGTGTGGACAACACGCTCATGTATCCCAATGAAAACTTCCTGAAATATTTCCCTGAGGTTGAACTGGCTGAAGAAAGGGACAGATCGTCAAGAAGTTGCGGACTTAGGATAGGAGCTTGGATCGTTATCAGGAAGATCATAAATGACTATGGACTTGATGAAACGCTGGGGCGCTATCTTTCTGTAAAGGATGTCGGATTATTTCTTGATCTTGCAGCATACTCCATCATTGAGGAAGATAACCGTGCCCAGTACTATCCGGTGTATGCATACAGCCATCCTCTTTTTGCAGAAGGGATGAGGATATACAGTGATTCAAAAGTAAGTGACTTCCTTAAGTCAATGGATGAAGAAGTCAGTGTTTCCTTCCAGAATGAATGGAATGAAAAACGGAATCACAGGGAAAAGATTTATATTTCCTATGATTCGACATCCAAGCACTGCGAAGCAGGAGACCTCAGGATAGTTGAACAGGGACATTCCAAGGAGAATGAGGAAACAAATATTTTCAACTATGCTGTTGCATATGATACAAAGTACAGGGAACCTCTTTTCTATGAACTGTATCCGGGAAGCATAAACGATATCGCACAGTTTCAGTGTACAGTTGACAAGGCAAAGGGATACGGATACAAAAAGATAGGCTTTGTGTTGGACCGTGGGTATTTCAGTAAGGACAACATATATTACCTTGATGACAACGAGTACAGCTTCGTGATGATGCTGAAAGGAAAAGCAGATCTTGTACAGGAATGGGTGCTGGAAAACAAGGGATCCTTCGAGACGAACAGAGCCTGCAATATACCGGAATACCAGGTTTATGGAAAGACCTTGGAGAAGAGACTTTTTGCGACGGATGATAAACCGAGGTACATACACCTTTATCACAGTTCCGGCCTTGAAGCCCGCGAAAGAGCAGATGTAGAGAAAAAGATCAACCAGCTGACGGCATTCCTGAAGAGCCATATCAACCAGTTCAGGGAGTTTGGCCCGGGAATGGAGACATACTTTGAGCTGCACTATGATGAAAACGCTGTAAAGAAGGGGAGAACAGCAAAAGGGAATAAAAAAGAAACAGAAAAGAATGAACAGACATCAAGAAAATTTGTTTTCTTTGAAGAGAAGATGTCCATCATAGAGCTGGAGCTTAAACTGTGCGGATATTTTGTTATCGTGACCTCGGATAAAATGACCGCCAAACAGGCCCTTGAGATATATAAAGGGAGGGATGCTTCAGAGAAACTCTTCCTTTCAGACAAGACATTTCTTGGGAACCACTGCTTGAGGGTTGATGCCGATGAGTCAGCAACTTCCAAGATCTTCATTGAATTCGTTGCGCTTATCATACGGAACCGTATGTATAACTACCTGAAGGACGCAATGAAGGAGATGGCAAAGAAGCCGAATTACATGACTGTCCCGGCGGCGATACGGGAACTTGATAAGATTGAGATGTCAAGGCAGCTGGACGGAATATACCGGTTTGACCACGCTATAACTGCAACACAGAAAACAATACTTAAAGCTTTCGGCCTTACAGATGCCAATGTAAAATACAGGGCAGAAGAGATCGGTAAAAAACTCAAGGCAGGAATGTGAGGGAGACGGTTATGGCAAGAATGACATCAATGGAAGCTCTTGAAATCAGGATAGAAAAAGCCCAGGAAAAAGTAAGCAGGACAAAGAAACAGTATGATGATGCAATCGCTGTTCTCAGTGATCTCCTTGACAAGAGGGATGCATTAAAAAGGGACGAGCTTGTCAAAGCGATAATGAAGAGCGACAAGACGTATGAAGAAGTGATAGATTTTTTGAGTGGCACTCAGAAAGAAGAGGATGATGGATTTAGCAGAAAGCGTGGCAGGAAAGCTATAGTAAACGAATTTAATCTTTGAACCTTGAAAACATATATGGTATCACGCAAAGCATCCAAAGCTGCATAGCGATTTCAGTTCATCGTTGGCTCGGATGAAGCTCCCGAAGTATTTATCAAGCGTACTGACGACCTCTGATATTGACGGAAAATAGTGATTGTGAGTTTTTTCTCTTCTTGTTTTTCGCCATACCTGTTCTATCGGATTAAGGTCCGGTGAATATGGAGGCATAGACAGAAACTCGACCTGTTCTCGAATATCCTCATACTCCGGATGGTTTTCTTTCACTATAAGCCTAAGCGCTTTCTTGTGCCATGGGGCATTATCAATTATCATGCAATACTTCTTCCCTTCGGGAACAGGTCTTGCTTGAAGGAACTCCCGTATGGACTGAATTACGCTTTCATAATTGAACCAGCCCGGCTTATTCACAACAAGCTCCCCTGTTTTCGGTATCAGGAATCCGCTATAGGCAATGCTTTTATTGCCGGGATTGGACATAACTTTTGGCGCAGATCCTTTCCTGAACCAAGATCGACCAATTGATGTCTGAGCCTTGAAGTGAACCTCGTCTTGAAATACCGTTATAAGCCTTGGGTCTGCATTGACCTGCCTCAGTTTTTTTTAAACTCGTCTCGTGCATTTTCGTCTGGATTAGCAAGTGACGGATATGTTTGAGGACGTACAAGTGAAAAACCGAGTCGGTGTAGCAGTAATTGACAACTACGAACGTTCATCTCAACGTTATATTCCTTTGAAATATAATCGGAAACCGAAGGACCATCCCACACGTTATATCCATAAACTGAAGGAGAATCCGAGATGACATTTTTCAAAGATGCTTGTTGTTCTTCTGTCAATTTTTGAGGTCGTCCCTTTTGCTTTATGGCAATAAGAGATTCCCAGCCTTGCTCATCGACTTTCTTGACCCAAGACATAAGAGTACGTTCGCTATCTCCGCAGTATGGTGCCAAATCTGCTGCGCTGAAACCGGCAAGCATGAGATTTACCATTGAAACCCGATGGACGAATTTATTATCTGCGGTTTGAGAAACGATTTCCTGGCCCTGAGCGAGCAACTGCTCAGGATCGTGAATAAACTTGCGTACATACATAATGCTACCCTCCAAGGAGAGTGTACCATATATATTTTCAAGGTGCAATTATTTATTTCGTTTACTATAAAAGAACTGATAGATAATAACGGGCCTAAGTTCCTTTCTGCAGATCCTTATGAGGTATACAAGGAATTAGTAAACTCCGGGGCTGCAGATAATAAGACAGCAGGAGCGGTCATGTTCCTTTTGACAACGGACATTCTTGATACGATGGACTCCGGACAGGATGCAATGGCGCTATCAAAGATGATCCAGAAAGAATGCTGCTTCAATAAGAGAATGTCAGACATTCTTGCGGACATAGCATTGCTTTTACATTCCAATGAAAATAAAACGGAATGGAAAAACAAAGATCTGGCAGGACTTGAAAAGTTCCGTAAAGAAAAACTGTCGATTGAATGGGATGGCTTCGCAACATGGCAAGTGAGTGGAGGAGGTGTTGATTGCTTTTACAATGCGGTCATTGTTTTGAAGCCTACAGCCAAGCTTGTCATTAACGAAGAATTTTCAAAGGCGCTAAAAAAGAATCCGTTTATGAAAGCGGATGCAATCCGGAAGATATATGTAAAGAGCCTCAAGGAATATTTGGATCGTGAATTTGAAGAATACTGTACCTGCGATGATTATTACCAGCCGGTTGTTGAGGACTTTGAATTGGACTACTATTTGAAAAAATGGTGCAAGAAAAACGGATTCAAAGTGATCTCTTGCGAAGGCGATGGAGACGACAGTGGATTCGAACCGGATTCTGTTCGCAGGTGGATCAAATATGAGACTTAATGAACCCGTTTAGTGGGAAAATTTCTGGAAAATGAGGGTCTGTCTGCATTCATGTATCCTCCTTCCCGACAGTCTTCAAGCGGTAACCTTATTATAGCGTTACCGCAGAAAACTGTAAAGCGGTTATTTTGAAATTATGACGCCTTTTTAAGCATTTCATCGAGGTTACAAAGAATCAGCCTTTTTACCTTGTCGGTGGCTGTCTCTTTGGCACTGTCAGCTGTCGCGGACTCTACGATGAAAAGCGTATCGCCGATATATGTACTTGTAGTGTTCATGGCTTCAAGTTCCATAAGCTCCTCCTTCCGACAAGCAAACCGCACAGCCGGTTCCTTTGTACTTATTTCTATTTTGTCATTGATACATGAATGCTGTGATACCCCTAAGGGGGAGGGAAAATCTCTGGAGCTATATTTCTTCTGGAACGGCGGGGGAGCTTCACGCACAAAATCGCGAAATCAAAAGTGAAATTACCCCTCAATCTGATGAAATATAGCCCAACAGAGATAAATCCGCTGCAATAGTTTCTTTGAAAAAAACTAAAAATCAAACATTTTCGCTATTTCCAATGCTTATGACCTTTACAGCGCTGCTTCTGATCAGCTTTCCGTCAAGGAACTCATAAGCAAGGTATCCTATATGTCCGGTATTCAAATACAGTTCTTTAAGCACCTGAACTGAAGCGGGATCCCTGTCAATGATCCAGTAGTAGGAGAAATCTCCGAAGGCAACTGGTTTTGATCCGGCTTCAATATCCGGCATATATTCGGATATCACAACAGGTTTCCCGAGTATCGTGTCATTATTGGTGTTCCAGAGGTAGTTGCCGTCATCGTCTTTGAGTTTCCTTAAATGTAGGGCGGTATCATCATTCATAAGCCATCTCTATACCTCCTCAATCCTGTTGTACGTATTTGTACAAGTTTTTATTGATTTCAACGACATTTTAGACTATAATGTAACCGATGTCTAAAAACTGACGGTAACGAATAAAATGATTGATTGAGGTATAGTAATGCCACTTAACTGGAATGATGAACATATTCCATCTAAAGCAGATAAGACAACAGATATATTGGGATTAAAAGAGATCGGCGGTGTCGGACAGCTGGTATATCATCCGTTCAGATTTAAGGACTATACCTATTCTTTCAATGGGAAAGATCAACTGGTGTATCCTGTCTGCAAACCGGGACAGGAACTGGAATTTCCTTCTCCGGAAGGGCTTACCGGGAAGGAACTACTGCTAAGCCTTTGTAACCTTGCGAAGGTTGTTGACAGTTATGACAATAAAGTGCCCAAGGAACAGCTTATACTTAAATGGTGCAAGGATAATATGCACCCATATCGTGTAGACTTTATATATGCGGAGTTGTCGCAGGATTTTGATATTAATTCTGTGGAAGCCGATCTTGTAGAGCGTGACGGTATATTCGAAATTGACCGATTTATGAAGGATCTCGGTAACCTTTATAATGCCGTTCGTTTCTATGTGGCTTTAGAAGGTCTGATCTACTCTGACGATGAAATAGCTTATAACCTTTACGAGGAAGGTCGCTATTTTGAAAGCTACAATTATTTTGAAAAGTATAAGCACGCTGAACAGGATATTCCGGATGAGATATTAAAACAGATAGAAGCTTCATCGAAGAATATCGTTGAGACAATGCAGCGTGCAAAAGATTACATTGATGAACACCCAGAGCCTCAGCCGCCCGAAGGAGAATTCGACTTCAACCATAATCCGTATGATGATTATGACGAGCTGCGCTCGAAGCTTGTAGAGTTTATACCGGATTTCAATTTGAGGCTTAAGTTCAATGCTGCTTCCGGCAGATTTGATTTTTCGGCGGATATTGATTCCGTATTCGATATTGCGTGGTATACTCTGGCCCGGATGATTTCCGAGGATCCTGCTCTTGAAAACAGGCAGCGAGATGAAGCTCGACCGGAAGGAATCATGATCTGCTGCCGGCACTGCGGGAAGTTTCTGATCAGGCGAAGCAACCGACAGGAATTCTGTGATTCCGAGGAATGCCAGAGAGCAAGGAATGCAAGAAAACAGATGGCTTATCGGAAACGGAAAGCAGGAAATGATTCAGAGAAGAAGCGTAAGTAGCGAAAACTACAGGAATAATAAAAAATGTCATTACTGGTGACACTTTTAAATATACAAACATTAATATTGATTTTATTCGTCACATCGTATATAATGTTTATTATAAAAGCCTATTGGAGGTATGACTATGCAATTAGAATCCGTTAAAGAAACGGCTGAAAGATTTAATATTTCCGAGAGAAGAGTTCAAAAACTATGCGAAGAGGGCAGAATCCAAGGTGCTAAAATGATAAGCAATGTATGGGTAATCCCTAGCAGTTCATCAAAGCCAGCTGATGAACGTGTTATTTCTTCTAATGATGATATGTTATCCCTTTCTGAATTGTGCAAGGAGTTGTCAATATCAGTAGCAACCGGAAGGAACTGGGTGAAACTCGGAAAACTAATACCTACTTATGAAAATAAGCGCACCCCATTTTTTAGTTCTGGATATGTTCAGACTATTAAATCAGATATTAAGAGCGGGAAAAAAGCGGCATTAAAAAGCCGTCGCAACAAGAAATATATCTCTGGTAATGAAATCTATAATTCTTATGTCTCTGAATATTCAGTAAATACCCAAATGGTGCAATCTATTGTCGGTACATTTGAAGATGCCAATATTTCGCCTACAGAAGATATTATTCGTGCAATTATAGCCGAAAGCGCTATTCAGTTTATTCTTGAAAATAAAGAGGAAAAGAATACATCTAACGCACTTTTTAGATATATTCATAATGAACTCCCAGAATATCATGAGTGGTTTTTGATTGAAGACATTATTGAAGACAAAAAAACTACTGAAAAGATAATAAATCAATACCCAGAATTCTTCCAATTCTCTTTAGTATATGAAAGAACAGAAGATGTTTTGGGTTTGATGTATATATCACTTTTGAATATTGGCGATAGAAAAGCTACCGGATCATATTACACCCCAACGAGGGTTGTTCATCGACTTTGCCAAAAGCTTTTTGAAAGAAATAATCTGCAGGAAAAGGACGTATTTGATCCCTGCTGCGGAACTGGGAATTTCATCATCCAGCTCCCTGACGAAATTGGTTATGAACATGTTTACGGAAATGATATAGATTCATTAAGCGTAAGAATTGCTAGGGTGAACTTTGCTCTAAAATATGGCATTTCTGATCCAGCGATAGTATACTCACATATTACAGAAAAGGACTATTTATCCTTTGATGATGTTAGGCAGTTTGATTTTATTATAGGAAATCCGCCATGGGGATACGATTATTCTGCTTTTCAAAAAGAAGAATTAAGAAATAAGTATAAATCAGCTCACGGGAACAGCATTGAATCTTATGATGTTTTTGTCGAACAGGCTATACGCAATCTAAAAATGGATGGTGTCTTGTCGTTCATCCTTCCGGAAGCAATTTTAAATGTAAAAACACATACGCCTATCCGAGAGGTTGTACTTAATAGCTGTGATTTTCAATATCTGGATTATCTGGGGAATGCTTTTGACAGAGTTCAATGTCCGTGCATTATTCTTCAATTACAATATAAAAATAGACCTTTTAAAAGTATAGGTTTATCTGTATGTGATGGAAAAAGAGAATACAGTATTTCATCAGAGAGATGTATATCTTCTGATTATATCAGTTTTACTACTACTGATGAAGAATATGAGATTTTGAAGAAAATGGATGAGCTTCCCAATAAAGTTACTTTAGAGGGTCATGCAAGATTTGCTTTAGGAATAGTTACAGGAAATAATAAGGAATATATAACTCAGGAAAAAACAGATAAGAATGAGATGGTATTAAAGGGGTCTGATTTATGTAAATACAGATTCAAACCGTCAACAAATTATTTATCTTTCAAACCTGAATCTTTTCAGCAAGTAGCACCAACAGATTATTATCGTGCGCAAGAAAAGCTATTATACAGATTTATATGTAACCAACTTGTGTTTGCTTATGATGACAAACAAACATTATCATTGAATAGTTGCAATATTCTTATTCCGGAAATACCGAACTTGGATATGAAATATGTATTAGCGATATTAAACTCTCGCTGTATGCAATTCTATTTCAAAAAGCAATTTAATTCGGTGAAAATATTAAGATCACACATCGAAGCTCTTCCAATCCCAGTAGTTCCGATAACAAGGCAACAAGAGCTAATAAAGACGGTTGATGCTATTATTGATTCGACGAATGCAAGCGAAATAAATGCTTTATATGATGAATTGGACGATAGGATATCAGTATTATATGGCATCACGTCAACGGAATATAGTGTCATAAGATCTTCTATGGAAGATGAGAATTTGTTTTTAGATGTATAGATTTGCCAAAAATAGCCGCGTTCGAAACAAGTCTTCAAACGCGGCTATAAAACTATAAAAATGTAACTAAGAGTTGAACAGATCAAAGAGATCGGCATACTTTATCACAGTATTAAAATGGTTCTGTCTGTGATAAGGTAACGAATTATTATTGATATGAAACTGACCTTCTCCTTTATTCCCATAATGTTGGTAATCGGAGTAACCGGGAATTAACCCTATGTCCTTTGTATCAGAACAAAAGATTTCTATGCAATCGATATAAAAAAGCCCGTAAAACAAGATATCAAACTGTTCTCTTTTTATTTGCTGAATATTACAGTCAAACCTGTTGTATTCAGTTTCATTTATGCCCAATGATGTTGTTAACTCCTTGAGTTGTCATCATCCCAACCTCTCTGACTGTCACAATCCT
>ERZ842401.6848-NODE-6848-length-11954-cov-13.615178_pt1 | contig 11954 bp, 9 predicted proteins | sample MGYA00521270_ERZ842401 | MGnify/ENA primary metagenome ERZ842401 (study PRJEB31892, sample SAMEA3878208) | bioreactor metagenome | biome: Moose rumen | place: Sweden | collected 2011-10 | study: EMG produced TPA metagenomics assembly of the PRJEB12797 data set... | reverse complement strand
CGGGGTGTCATTCATCGACAAGATATCGTTCAACGCCTTCAATGAATGCAACCGGCTTGAGATATGCCTGAAGAAGCACCGGAAGCTGTTCGGGGTACAGGCATCTGGCGTGGGTGCGGACAACTGCTATGCGACCAATGCCAATAGGGCTGTATGCAGCGGAATGGTGACATCGTTCGTCCCAAAGGGAAGGAAACTGGCACCTGATAATGCCAAGGAGGTGAAACGTAGGGAGTTGGCAAAGATAAGGGCCACGACAATGGAGGGATCCTTCGGCAACCAGAAGGAGCACTACTCGCTGAAACGAATAGGCGCCTGCACCCGCAAGACTGAGAAATTGTGGATCTTCTTCGGAATCCACACTGCAAATGCGGTGTTGATAGCCGAGAAGAGACGTCAGACAGAAGGGGACCGGGCTGGAGCCATGCCGAAAACGGCATAGGGCAGGCCAGGACATAGAAACCCCCCAAAGGCGACCATTGGCCGCCTGGGAAACAACACGAACAAGCGTCGAAAATCCCGCCCTGAAAGCGGCAAATCGACCGAAAACAACGAAGTCTTCACCGGCTCCGGTCGGATGAAGCCACAAATAGAAACAAAACTTAACAAAAGACGAAAGTCCCTAACTATATTATTTTCCATACCTTATTCTTAATGCGGTGAATTAAAGTAATAGTGTGATCACGCAGCAGAGTGGCAAGCAACTCGGGAGAGGCTTGCAGGATTTCATTTTCATATATATCAGCATCAGGAAGACCGCTGAAACGGCTTTCCTCCGATGCAGGTTGCTCTTTCTGACTTGTCATGATTGGTAGGGACTAATAAAAGAATAACCTGTTCTCCAAAACGTATGGGCAAAAAGAAAGCGCATCCGTCGTGATGCACTCCTAAACTCAGGCCGTCCCTACCACAGTAAAGCCTCAACAATGAAATGCCACGAACGGATACGCCTATGCAGGCGTACCCTTTCCGTTCGTGGTTCATTGTTGATGTCATTGGTAGGGACATTTGAGTTTAGAACCACTCTCGAATTAGATACAATATCTATTCACCCACGATGTCTTTGCAACGGGCAAACTGCCCTTTGCAGCTACGAAGGTAAGAAAAAGAAATGGTAGAAACAAATAAAAAAAGAAATGTAAGGGAAAAAGACCATGAAAACCGATTAAGTTAATTTCAAATGACACAATTGAGGTAAGCAGAAATAATATTTATGCCAGATATGCCAGATATATATGTCACATTCGTCACTAAACATAATATTTCGTAGATAATCAGAGGGGGAGTATAGAACTTACAAACCGCTTGAATAGAGCCGCTAAACGGGACGAATAGAGCCGCTAAACGGAATGGATGGAGCCTGCAAACTGAGAATATTAAGATAGAATTACTTTCGCAGATATAGGGTTGGGCGAATAATAGCATGAAATAAGAAGATTTGGACTTGTCTTTCTAAAATATTCGGATTATATTTGCAGTCGATATGAGCAAAAGTCTAATAAAAGATTATGTCAGATAAAGAAATCCAAGAATTTACAGAGAAGGTTACTCGCGGTCTTGCATTGGCTGAAAAACGAATGTTGAAGGAAAAGGCTTTGAGAGGACAGACTGTGGTCATCAGTCGTGACGGCAGGACTATTGAGCATATTCCAGCACAACAAATCATCAATGAGTATAAGATTTTTCAGGATTAATTGAGTCTTGCATCTGATCATAAGTAAATAAGGAATAAACGAAAATGGAAGTCATACAAAGTTTTACCATCGACCATACCCAGCTGAAACCTGGTATCTATGTCTCTCGTGAAGACAAAGGTTTCACCACTTTTGACCTGCGCATCACAGAGCCTAATAAGGAACCTGCAATAGCTCCTGCTGCCATACATAGCATAGAACATCTCATGGCTACATGGTTCCGCAATTCACAGGCCAAGGAGGATGTGGTGTATGTAGGCCCGATGGGGTGTCTGACGGGCATGTACATCATCATGACGGGAAATTACAGCGTGGAGGATATGCGTAGGTTGACCATCGAGTGCTTAGAATGGATACTGACTCAAGAGGAGGTACCTGCCACGCGTCCAGAGGCTTGCGGTAACTACCTGCTACACGACCTGCCTATGTGCAAGTGGGAGTGCAGACGCTACTTGGACCGTCTGAAGAATGATTTCCACTGTGAATATACAAAACTCCAGATAACATTGGAAGACGGCAAAGTCTTTGCTGATGCCTAATTACAAGCAAAATATGACAATAGAAGATATTAAGCAACTGATAGTAGGTGATGAGCATCGCACCCTCGAGCTAAAGAAAACAACGGGGGAGTTGAAAGATGGCATGCAGTCGGCATGCGCCTTTCTCAATACCGAGGGTGGTTGGCTTATATTCGGTATAGCGCCCACATCGCTAAAAATCGTTGGACAGGTTGTGACCGACAACACCCAACGGGAGTTAGCACAAGCGTTAGCTTGTCTTGAGCCTGCCGTTGATGTTCGGGCACAGTACATCGAGGTTCCAGATAGTGGCGGTAGGCAACTGATAGCACTGCATTTTGACGGTTGGGAAGAAGGTCAGATTCCTTACACTTATCAAGGCCGCCCATATATCCGTGTGGAGAGTACAACACGGTTAATGCAGCGTGAGATCTACGATGAACGTTTGCGGTGTAGTAATCCTAACAAGTTCGCATGGGAGGCACAAGCGGCCGATGGCTTGACGATTGCAGATCTCAGTGAGGAGCGCATTCGCAACGCTGTGCGAGGAGGTATAGCAGGTGGCCGCATCAATGCCTCTGCTGAGAATGACAGTCTGGAATCTTTATTGGATAAATTTAAGTTGCTGAAAGATGGAAAAGTCACCAATGCAGCTATGGTTCTGTTCGGGAAAAACCTCTATGATTATCCCCAGTTGATGCTTCGCATGGCCTATTTCCGCGGAAAGGAGAAGCTGGTGTTTGTTGACAACAAACAGGCTGAAGGCAATTTCTATGACCTGCTTGATGCTGGTATTGCCTTCTGTTTCCGACACCTCAGTCTGAGTGGTGAGGTGAAGGGGTTGTTGCGCGAAGAGCATTTGGAGATTCCGATAGAAGCTCTTCGTGAGGCCTTGACCAATGCACTTTGTCATCGCCGATATGATGACCCACGAGCCACTGTATCACTGGCAATATTCGACGATCGACTAGAAATAACTAACCCAGGACGACTTCCATTCCCGTTAACCCCTGAAACGATTAAAGAGCCGCACGGCTCTTACCCCTACAATTTAAGAATAGCACAAGTGTTATATCTTTCTGCCAATCTAGAAAGATGGGGTACTGGTGTGAACCGTATGGTTGACCTATGCCGTGAACAAGGCGTACCAGAGCCAGAATATGTGACCGATGGTAATGAGGTGAAAATCGTTTTCAGAAAGAAAGAGCAACAAAAATCTAGTGAAGACAAAAATGTGAATGTCGGTAGTGATGTCGGTAGTTTGTCGGTAGTTCAACTTTCTGAAAGACAGAGGAAAATCGTAAAACTGATAGAGGATAATCCTTTGGTTTCAAGTCTACAAATGTCGATAGTTTTGTCGGTAGTAAAGAGAACCATAGAACGTGACATTGCTGACTTGCAGAAAAAAGGTGTTCTACGTCGTGAAGGTAATACAAATGCCGGCAGATGGGTGTTGATAAAAGACAGCGATTGAAGAGAACTAAAGCCGGAACGCTAAAGAATATGTGCCGATGAAAAGATTTCTGATCATATTGCTAACCTGCCTCGCCGTGCTTTCTATGAAGGCACAGACGGATAGCCTGACGGTGAGCCTGCTGACGTGTGGCCCTGGGCAGGAGGTGTATAACCTTTTCGGACACTCGGCGATACGGGTGAAGAACGAGGCGACAGGGGTGGATTATGTGTTCAACTATGGCATCTTCTCGTTCAATACGCCGAACTTTGTGCTGCGTTTCTGCTTGGGACAGACAGACTACCAACTGGGGGTGCAGTATTACGATGACTTCGTATGGAACTACCAAATGCAGGGGCGCTTCGTGCATGAGCAGGTGCTGAACCTCACGGAGCAGGAGAAGCTGCAACTGGTGGCTGCCCTGGAGAAGAATTACCTGCCAGAAAACCGCATATACCGTTATAATTATTTCTATGACAACTGCGCCACCCGTCCACGTGACATGATAGAACGTGCTATCGACGGAGAAGTGCGCTATACAGAGGATATGGACACCCCGCAGAAAGCCCTGACTTACCGCGGATTGGTACACGAATATACAGGAAAACAGCCGTGGTCGCGCTTCGGTATCGACCTGCTGCTGGGCAGTGAGGCCGACAAGCCTGTCTCTCGCCGTGCCTCCATGTTCGTACCTTTTTATTTAGAGGACTACTTCCGCACGGCTCAGAAAGCGGACTTACAAGGGAGAAGCAACGGACTTATAGCGGAGGAGCTGGAGATCACTCCGCAGGATGAGAGCGATTGGCCTGCCCCTACTCCACTAACCCCCATGCGGGTATTCTTGCTGCTGTTCATCATCGTGGCAGCCCTCACCGCATGGGGCATCAAGCAGGGCAGAAGCCTGTGGGGACTGGATCTGCTGCTGTTCTTCGTGGCAGGTATCGCAGGCTGTATCATCGCCTTCATGGTGATATTCTCGGAGCACCCTGCCGTGAGTCCTAACTACCTGCTCTTGTTGCTACATCCGCTGCATCTGGTTTTCCTATATCACATCGTGAAACGGGTGAAAAAGTTGCAGAGAAGCCCTTATTTGGTGGCAAATGCTGTGGTCATCTTGCTTTTTTTAGCGTTTTGGACACTGATTCCGCAAAAATTTCCGATAGAAATAGTACCTTTGGCCTTGATTTTGTTAGTAAGGTCTATTAGCAATATCGTTTTGAGTTATCGCAAAGCATGAAGAAAGGACTGCTGACATACATCCTGCTGCTGACGTTGGGAGGCTTGCAAGCGCAACCCGCAACGCCACGCCTCGTGGTGTCTCTCACCATAGACCAGCTGCGCTCCGACTATCTGGAGAACTTCTCGGCCCTCTATGGCGAGCAGGGCTTCAAGCGCCTGATGCGTGAGGGGAAATACTACTCACAGTTGACGTTCGACTTCACTAAGCCCGACCGCTCTTCTGCCATCGCCTCGCTCTTTACGGGCACTACCCCCTCAGTGCATGGCATCGTGGGCAATCAGTGGCTGAATACCTCAACGCTGAACATTAAGAGTTGTGTAGACGATGCCGACTTCATGGGCAACTATACCTCCCAAAGCAGCTCTGCCATGCAGATGCTCACTACCAACGTGCCTGACGAACTGAAGATTCAGACTGGCAGCAAGGCTCTGGTCTATGCCATTGCACCTTTCCGCGATGCTGCCATTCTTTCAGCCGGGCATGCTGCCGACTGTGCGCTCTGGCTAGATGAAAGCACGGGAAAGTGGTGCAGCACCACCTACTATCCAGAATTTCCTGCCTGGGTGGGACAGTACAATGAGCAACGCTCACCCGCCTATACCATCAAGAACCAATCGTGGGAACCCACCTTGCCTCCGGGTCAGTACATCTACCTGCAAGGCACGCAGGAAGGAGCCTTCAAATACACCCCAAGCGATGACAGGGTGAACCTCTATCGCAAGTATTGCACTACCCCACTGATCAACGACGAGGTGAACAAACTGGCAGAGGAGTTGCTCAGTCATACCACCATAGGCTATGACTCTACGCCTGACTATCTGGCACTGACCTACTACGCCGGTGGCTATGATCATCAGAGTGGTACTGACCACTCCATCGAGATACAGGACACCTACCTGCGCCTGGATCGCTCTGTGGCACAGCTCATTAGCCTGCTCGATAGGAAGGTGGGCATGCAGAACGTGCTGCTCTGCATCTCCTCTACAGGATACACAGACTACGAGGCACTGGAACCAAAGAAATACCGCTTGCCTTCAGGCGACTTCTACCTGAACAGGTGCGCTGCCCTTCTCAACGTTTATCTGATGGCAACCTATGGCGAAGGGCAATACATCGAGGCATACAACGATCAGCAGATCTACCTGAACCATAAGTTGATCGAGGAGAAGCAAATCAATCTCTCTGACATTCAAGAGAAAGCTGCTGAATTCTTGGTACAGTTCAGTGGCGTGCATCAGGTATTCAGTGCTAACAAACTGCTGGTCAGCAATGGTAACAGCACGTGGGAACATACCCGCAACGGTTTCTATCCAGAGCGCTCAGGCGACTTGATTATCGATGTGCTGCCAGGATGGACCGTGATGCATGAAAGCAACCCCGCACAGAACTACGTGGTAAACAAGGCCATAGTGCCAGCTCCCCTCATTATCTTCGGGACAGGCATTCAGGCTGCCACCCTACGCACCCCTATATCTGCCAAATGCTTAGCACCGACCTTGGCAGGTGCCCTTCACATCCGTGCTCCGAATGCCTCAGAGGCATTTTCTTTAGATTTTTGAGCACTTCTATACAAAGTTATCAGCATTTTAATGTAACTTTGCGACGCTAATATTAATAATCAACAAAAAAACATACATATAGTAGCATGGGATTTAATGAATTTTTAAGTAAGATTTTCGGAAATAAGTCTTCTCGAGACATGAAGGAGATTTCTCCATGGGTAGAAAAGATCAAAGCAGCATATCCAGCCATTCAGCAGTTGGACAATGACGCTCTGCGCGCCAAGAGCCAGGAGCTGAAAATGAAGGTACAGAACTCTGCCGCAGCAGAGAAAGCCAAGATTCAGGAACTGAAGGACAGCATAGAAACCACAGAACTGGAAGACCGCGAGCCTATCTTCAACCAGATAGACAAGTTGGAAAAAGAGGTGCTGGAGATCTATGAGAAGGCACTCGATGAGGTGCTGCCAGAGGTGTTCGCCATTGTGAAGGAGACTGCCCGCCGCTTCTCTGAGAATGAGGAAACGGTAGTGACTGCCAACGACTTCGACCGCGACTTGGCTGCAACGCACGACTTCGTGCGCATAGAGGGCGACAAAGCTATCTACGTGAACCACTGGATGGCAGGCGGTAGCGAAATCACCTGGAACATGGTACACTACGACGTGCAGCTCTTCGGTGGTGTGGTACTGCACAAGGGTAAGATTGCAGAAATGGCCACTGGTGAAGGTAAGACCTTGGTGGCTACCCTCCCAGTATTCCTGAACGCCCTGACAGGCAATGGCGTACACGTAGTGACCGTGAACGACTACCTGTCTAAGCGTGACTCTGAATGGATGGGACCTCTCTATATGTTCCATGGTCTGAGCGTAGATTGCATCGACAAGCATCAGCCTAACTCCGAGGCTCGTCGCAAGGCTTACTTGGCAGACATCACCTTCGGTACCAACAATGAGTTCGGTTTCGACTATCTGCGTGACAACATGGCCATGCGCCCACAAGACTTGGTGCAGCGCCAGCACAACTACGCCATCGTGGATGAGGTGGACTCAGTGTTGATCGATGACGCCCGTACGCCGTTGATCATCTCTGGTCCTATCCCAAAGGGCGATGTAGAGCAGCTCTTCGAGCAATTCCGCCCAATGGTAGAGAAGTTGGTAGCTAAGCAGAAAGATCTGGCTACCAAGTATCTGGCAGATGCCAAGCGCATGGTCTATTCAGACGACCAGAAAGAGGTGGAGGCTGGTTTCCTCTCACTCTATCGCAGCCACAAGGCTTTGCCTAAGAACCAACCTTTGATTAAGTTCCTCAGTGAGCAGGGCATCAAGGCCGGTATGCTCAAGACCGAGGAAATCTATATGGAGCAGAACAACCGCCGTATGCATGAGGTGACAGAACCTCTGTACTTCGTCATCGACGAGAAGCTGAAGAGCGTAGATCTCACCGATAAGGGTTTCGATGAAATCAGTGGTTATACCTCTGATCCTACTTTCTTCGTGCTGCCAGACATTGCCACCGAGCTTTCACAGCTGGAGGCTCGCACAGACCTCTCCGATGAGGAGCGTCTGCAGAAGAAAGACGACATGCTGACCGACTACTCCATCAAGTCGGAGCGCGTACATACCTTGCTGCAGTTGCTCAAGGCCTACACCATGTTCACCAAGGATGTAGACTATGTGGTGATCAACGACCAAGTGAAGATTGTGGATGAGCAGACAGGCCGTATCATGGAAGGCCGTCGCTGGAGTGACGGTCTGCATCAGGCTGTAGAGTCTAAGGAGCGTGTGAAGATTGAAGCTGCTACGCAGACCTTCGCCACCATCACCCTGCAGAACTACTTCCGTATGTACCACAAGTTGGCTGGTATGACAGGTACGGCAGAGACAGAGGCTGGTGAGTTCTGGGACATCTACAAGCTGGATGTGGTGGTGATTCCGACCAACCGCCCTATCGCTCGTAATGATATGAACGACCGCGTCTATAAGACAAAGCGTGAGAAATACAAGGCAGTCATTGCCGAGATTGAGAAGATGCGCAACAGCGGACGCCCTTGCTTGGTGGGTACTACCTCCGTGGAAATCTCAGAGACCCTGAGCCGTATGCTCGACATGCGCAAGATACCTCACAATGTACTGAATGCTAAGTTGCACCAGCGTGAGGCTGAAGTGGTGGCACTGGCAGGACAGAGCAGGCTGGGCACTATCATGGTGGATAATCCTGATGGTACTAAACACGAGGAAGAGCGTATGCTGGGTGCTGTGACCATCGCCACCAACATGGCTGGTCGTGGTACCGATATCAAGCTGACACCAGAGGTACGTGAGGCAGGTGGTTTGGCCATCATCGGTACAGAGCGTCATGAGTCTCGCCGTGTAGACCGCCAGTTGCGTGGTCGTGCCGGTCGTCAGGGTGACCCAGGTTCATCCGTATTCTTCGTATCACTGGAAGACGACCTGATGCGTCTGTTCTCCAGCGACCGTATCGCCAGTGTGATGGATAAGTTGGGCTACAAGGAAGGTGACATGCTGGAGCACAAGATGATCTCTCAGAGCATCGAGCGTGCACAGAAGAAGGTGGAGGAGAACAACTTCGGTATCCGTAAGCACCTGCTGGAATATGATGACGTAATGAACAAGCAACGTACGGTGATCTACACCAAGCGTCGCCACGCTCTGATTGGCGAACGCATTGGCATGGACATCGTGAACATGGTGTGGGAGCGCTGTGCCAAGGCTGTGGGTGCCCCTGACTATGACAACTGCAAGATGGACATCCTGCAGGCTATGGCTATGGAGCCTCCATTCACTGAGGAAGAATTCATGAACGGCAGAAAGCAAGACCTCACGGAGAAAGTGTTTGATGCCGCTATGGCGATGTTCAAGCGCCGTACCGACCATCTGGCAGAGGTAGCCAACCCAGTCATCAAGATGGTCTATGAGAATCAAGGCCAGATGTACGAAAACATCCTGATACCTGTGACAGACGGTAAGAAAGTGTACAACATCTCCGTAAACCTGAAGGAAGCTTACGAGACAGAATGTAAGTCTATCGTGAAGGGCTTTGAGAAAAGCATCTTGCTGCATGTGATCGATGAATCTTGGAAGGAGAATCTGCGTGAGCTCGACGAACTGCGCCATTCTGTGCAGAACGCCAGCTATGAGCAGAAGGATCCACTCCTTATTTATAAATTAGAGTCTGTGAACCTCTTCGACGCTATGGTGGAGAAGATCAACAGTGAGACTGTGGGCATCTTGATGCGTGGACAGATACCTATCCAGCAGCAACCAGAACAGCCACAGCAGCCAGTACAGGTGCAGGTTCGTGCCGCTGCCCCAGAGCAGAAGCAAGACATGAGCAAGTATCGTGAGCAGAAGGAAGACCTCAACGATCCTGCCCAGGATGCAGCTGCCCGTCAGGACACACGCCAGCAGCCTAAGAATCAGCCTTTCGTAGCTCCTAAGAAGATAGGACGCAACGATCCTTGTCCTTGTGGCAGTGGCAAGAAGTATAAGAACTGCCACGGCAAGGGGTTGGTGTGATTGAGAGATGGAGAAATGGAGAGATTGAGAGATTAAGAGATTGTTTCATAACTAAAGTAGGTGTAAAGATGAAAAATCATATTTGGACATATTGCAGAGAATTGGTGAGTGATGCTCTGACAGCATTGCGTAGCTGCCATATTTCAATTTCTCAATCTCTCCATTTCTCAATCTTTCAATTAACCTTCCTGATGCTAACTGGCTGTCAAAGTATTGAGCAGCTCTCTATAGACTACATGCAGCCAGCCAGAATCAGCTTTCCTGATGAGCTGAAGCGAGTGGGCATCGTAAATAACGTGCCTGAGAATCTGCCGAATCTGCTTGCCAGACAGTTTACAGACACCCCAGATTCTGAGGTTGACGGCTATTCGCACAAGACCACCTATTATAATGGTACACCTGCCTTGGCTATTGAGTCTCTGGCACAAGCCATTGCTGATGAGCAATACTTCGAGCAGGTGATCATCTGCGATTCTGCCCTTCGTGCTAACGATACGCAACTGCGTGCTGGCAGTCTCTCATTGGAGGAAATCAACCAGCTTTGCAGCGACCTTGACGTAGATGTGCTGATTTCACTGGAGGCCCTGCAGCTGCGTGAAGTACGCGAAGTAGGTTACATCCCTGAGTTTGGCATCTTTGGCGGACAGGTAGCTGTGAACGTACGCCCTACCATCAACCTCTACTTGCCTGATCGTGATACTCCTGTGACTACCGTCAATGCCAGTGACAGCATCTATTGGGATGAGGTTGGTGGCAGCTATAACAATGTACGCGGCAGGTTGATCAATACGCAAGAGATGCTGAAGCAAGCCTCCGACTTTGCAGGCACTATCCCTGTGAACAGTCTGCTTCCACACTGGACTACCACAGAGCGCAACTTCTTCACCAATGGGAACATCAAGATGCGCGATGGCGTGGTCTATGCCCATGAAAGCCAATGGGAAAAGGCCGCTGAACTCTGGCAGCAAGCCTTTGACAGCTCCAAGAGTGCCAAGAAGCAATGCTATGCCGCCTACAATCTGGCTTTGGCCTATGAGATGCAGGACAACATAGAAGAGGCCTTCAATTGGATCGGCACGGCTTTGGAAAAAGCAGCTGCAGCAGATAAGGTGCATCTCACCGAGACCGAAGATGCCTATACCAGCGGTAGATATCCCATACGCTTCATGCTGGCACATGCTTACTACAAGGAGCTGGAGAAGCGTCATGCCAACATAGCTCTGCTGAAGGCACAACTAAATAGATTTAGCAAATAATCAAGGATAAAGCAGTAAGAAAGGAGTGATTATGATACTGAACGATTCTTCTAAGAAAATCATCCGTGATGCTGTCAAGAAGGCAATGTCACGCTTCAAGTCAGAGAGTGAGATGGATATCGTCACTGACATTCACCTACAACCAAATCAGGCAGATGCCCGACTCACTATCTATGACGATGATGACAAAGAATTGGCTCATGTCCGCATTACCGAATGGGCCACGTATGAGAGTGATGATTTCGACGAGGAGGTCCAGTCTTCCCTCACTTCCCTGCTTGAAGATCTGAAAGCCCAAGGCACCTTCGACCAGCTGCACATCATGAAGCCCTACTCCTTCGTGCAGGTGGATGAGCACAAGGAAACTGTAGCAGAGCTGCTGCTTATGGATGACGACACTCTGCTGGTAAACGATGAGCTTCTGAAAGGCTTAGACGATGAGCTCAATGCCTTCTTGAAGGATCTGCTGGAGATGTAAAATTCCCTCTTTTTTTACCAAAAGTAAAGCCTATTCATAGTAATGCTTGGTATTTCTGCGGAAATACCAAGCATTATTGTATATAATAGTGAAGCATTTTCACGATAACACAAGGCTTTTCGGCAGGAAGTGCCTGCATTTCTTGTGAACATCTGGCATTTCTGGGCATAAAGATGCCTGTTCTTTCTGCTCAGTCAACGTTATGACTGAGGTCATTCTCCCTTTCGCCTGAGGTCAGTCAAGGTGAGGACGAAGCTCAGTCATCACCGTGACTGAG
>ERZ842401.6847-NODE-6847-length-11955-cov-3.501597_pt1 | contig 11955 bp, 11 predicted proteins | sample MGYA00521270_ERZ842401 | MGnify/ENA primary metagenome ERZ842401 (study PRJEB31892, sample SAMEA3878208) | bioreactor metagenome | biome: Moose rumen | place: Sweden | collected 2011-10 | study: EMG produced TPA metagenomics assembly of the PRJEB12797 data set... | reverse complement strand
GGGAATACAAAAATAATTAGAAAGGTTAATGTAATAGATTTAGAATCTCCTAAGATTACTTTAACTGGTGAAAATGAAATTAATTTAGAATATAAAGAAAAATATGTAGAATTAGGATTTAATGCTATTGATAATTATGATGGAGATATTTCTGATAAGGTTACTATTTATGATAATGTAGATTCATCTAAGTTAGGTAAATATGAAATTAATTATAAAGTTACTGACTTAGCTGGTAATGTTTCTACTGCTACTAGAAAAGTTAGTGTAGTAGATGGTATTAAGCCAACTATTGAATTTAAAAATAATACTAATAGATATTCTATTGTTGGTAAAACAATTGATTTAAATGATTATAAAGCTATTGATAATTACGATGGTGAATTAACTGATAAAGTAGAGATTAATGGAAATGTTGATTTTAATAAAGTAGGAAAATATGAAGTAAATTATTCAGTTATTGATACTAATAATAATAAAGCAACTGTTGATAGAGTTATTAATGTTCAAAATAAAAATACTAAGGGTATTCCAGTACTTATGTATCATTGGTTTTATGATGATACTAAAGGAGAGACTGCTGGTAAAGTAAATAGTCATAATTACATTGCAAAAACTGAGTTAGAAAAACAATTAAAGTTTTTAAATGAAAATAATTTTTATTATCCAACATGGCAAGAATTAATAGATTATATTGATGGTAAAATAGATTTACCAGAAAAGAGTGTCATTATAACAGATGATGATTGCGTGGACTCATTCTTTTATACAGCATTACCTGTATTTCAAGAATATAAAGTACCAGTTACATCATTTTGTATTACTAATAAGTCTACATGGAAAAAATATATTGATGCAGATTATTTAGATTTCGAATCTCATACAGATTCTTTACATGTTAGAAGATGCAAAGATACAAAATGGGATGGGGCAGTAATGTGTTCTACATATGAGGAAATATATAATGATTTAAAAGTTTCAGTTGATAAAGTAAAGAATACATATGCATTTGCTTACCCATTTGGACACTATAGTGATGATACTATTAAAGCCTTAAAAAATAATAATATAAAATTAGCATTTACAATAAATAATGGTAGAGTAAAGAAAAATAGTAATAAATATAAATTACCAAGAGTAAGAATATCAAAAAATACAACTATAGATGAGTATTCTAAACTTGTAAAATAATTATTAGTTGTGTTATACTAGATAATAGAAAAATAAATAATAAAGTAGGGTGTTAAAATGAAAAAAAATAATAATGCAGCAGCAATAATAGTAGGGTTAATGTTTGGATTACCAATATTATTATTTCTTGTTATACCAATAATTGCTTCTATATTTACAGGAACAAATGGTATACTTAATATTAAAAATGATGACAAGTATTTTAGAATATTATCAAATGATGACAATATAGATTTTGATAGTGAACTATATTCTTTTGCAAGTAAAAATAAAATTAAACTTATGATTGAACACGCAGATGACTTAGAAGCAATTGATATGTTAGAGTCAAATCCAGGTGGTTATGATGCTGTATGGTTATCTAATTCAACTTGGTTATATATGTTAAATGGTGTTACAATGCTTAATTCTAAATCAGTTAATATAAATCCTATAGTTTTTGGTATTAAGAAAAGTAAAGCTCAAGAATTAGGATTTGTTGATAAAGAAGTATATAATAGAGATTTAGTAAATGCAATAAAAGATAAGAAATTAAAATATGTTATGTCTTCTGTAACTAAGACTAATACTGGTTTAACAGCTTATTTAGGATTTTTAAATTCACTTGCTGGATCTCCTGAAATACTAACAGAAGAAATGATTAGAAGTAAAAAAGTAGAAGAAGATTTAAAATCATTATTCTCTGGAGTAGAAAGAGTTTCAGGAACAGATGATTTCTTAAAAGAAATGTTTTTAAACTCTAATGATTATGAAGCAGTTATTGCTACTGAGTCTTCATTAATTAGTATTAATAAACAATTAGTAGCAAGTAATAAAGAACCATTATATTTAATATATCCAGTAGATGGAGTTTCAATAAATGATTCACCATTTGCTTATATAGATAATAAACAAGATAAATTAGAAACATTTAATAAAATTCAAGCATTTTTATTAAGTAGTGAATCACAAGATAAATTAGAAAAAATAGGAAAAAGAACTTGGTATGGTGGTATTAAAGCAAATGCCGATGCTAATTCATTTAAAAAGGATTGGGGTATCGATACTACAAAGTATTTAATGCCATTAAAATATCCATCTAAATCAGTTATGGATGAAGCTATTAATTTATATATTGATGTATTTAGAAAACCTTCAGCAACAGCTTTCTGCTTAGACTATTCTGGAAGTATGTATGGTAATGGAGAAGAAGAATTAGAAGATGCTATGGATTATATATTAGATTATGAAAAAGCAAAAGAAGAAAAAATTCAATTTTCTGAAAAAGATAAGATAATAGTAATTCCATTTGGTAGTAGTAATAAAGGAACTTATGAATCTGATGGAAGAAGTACTAGTTATTTAATTAGTACTATCAGAGATTTTAATCCAACTGGTGGAACAAATATTTATGGATGTGCACAAAGTGCAATAGAATTACTAAATAAATATGATAAAAATGAATATACAAAAACAGTTGTATTAATGACTGATGGAGAATCTAATGTTGGTTCTATTTATGATTTTAGAAGATTTTATGGTAACAATGGAAATGGTATACCAGTATATAGTATAATGTTTGGAAGTGCTAGAAAAGGGGAATTAGAAGATATAGCAAGTACTACAAATGCAAAAGTATTTGATGGAAGAAAAGACTTGGTTGGTGCATTTAAAGAAGTAAGGAGTTATAACTAATGAGAAGGCTTCAAAAGAGATATATTTATTCAGCTATTCTAACTGGTGTATGTTTTATAATTATATATGTACTTGTTGATTTTCCTTTGTGGATTTCATTACTTTTATCAATAGTTGCATATATAGCTGGTGTATTTATATTTAAAAGTGTTGATGTTATTGTTTATGATAGATCAGCACTTGCAAAATATCAATTTGAATTATCAAAATTGAATGATTATAAAGAAAGAATAAAAGATAAAAGTATTAAAGAAAGAATTGGCAAGATAGTAAATCATTGTCAAAAGATATGTGAACATTTAGGTAATCAACCAAGAAATGCAACTAAAATATATAATTTTCTAAATTATTATTTACCATTTACTGATAAAATAGTTACAAAGTATATTGAAGCAGAAAAAAAGAAAGAAAAAACATTCGTTGAAAATAAATTGATATTAAAAATGTCAGTTTATATAAGGGAAGTTGAACAAGAATGTAGTAAATTATTAGCGGAAATAATTAAGTCAAAAGATAGAGAATTTGACTTTGAAATGAAAATATTTGAAAGAACATCTGATTTTGAATTAGATGAAGATGAAAAAGAAACTGAAGGAAGTGATAAAAATGTTTAAGAAAGAAGGAGCATTATCAAAAATAATAGGAATAGTACTATTAGTAATAATAATTGTAGTAGTTGTTATTTTAAAAAATAAAGATACTTTAAATCCTGATACTAGTGCTAAACTTGTTTATGGTGCTGTAGGTGGTGGAAAAGAAGATTTATTAGCAGATGAAGGTATTAAAAAAATATTTGCTGAAAAATACGGAATAGAAATGGTATCTGATACATGGAGTAATGGTAAAACAGTTAGAGTTCCTGTAGTTAGAGATGATGGAAGTGATTATGATTATATATTCTTCTCTGATGCAAGATATTATGAATATTATAAAACACCTGCTACTGGAGAAGAAGCAACTAGAAGAACTGTAGAAGCTGGAGAGTATATGCTTAATACTCCAATTGTTATATATAGCTGGGATAAAGTTGTTGATGCTTTAATCAATGAAAAAATTGTTACAATAGATGATAAAACTGGTGTATATTATATTACTGATATGCCTAAATTAATTGATTATATATTAGATGGAAAGCAATGGAAAGATATTGGACTTGATTCTATATATGGTCCTATTAATATTGGATCAGTTGATCCTGTTTCTTCAAGTCCAGGAGCAACATATTATGGATTATTACTTTCAATTATGGCTGGTGGTGAAGTAAATGATGATTCATTTGAAAGAGCTTTACCAAAACTAAAACAGTTCTATTTAAAATCAGGTTATATGAATAATACACCTGCTGATTTATTCTCAATGTTTCTAAAGACTGGAATGGGTGCTAAACCTATGATAGTAGATTATGAAAAGAGTGTTGTTGATTTTGCAAATTCTAATCCTGATGGATGGGAACAAGTAAAAGATAAAATTAGAATCCTATATCCAACTCCAACAATTTGGAACTCTCACTGTATAGCTGCTTTTGATGAAGAAGGTAAAACAGTTATCAAAGCTTTTGAAGATCAAGAAGTAAGTAAAATAGCATGGGAAAAATATGGATTTAGAGTTGGAGTTAGTGGAGGAACTTATAATACAGATGTACTAAAGATTACTGGAATTCCTCAAGAAATAGAAAAAGTAACTCCAGGATTAAAAATGGATTACTATAATAGACTTGTAAGTTATTTATCACAAAAATAGTAGATTAATCTACTATTTTTTTTAATGTACATATACCTATTCAAAATATTATTTATTACATAGACTATTATTGAAAAGGAGTTGTTAATATGATAGATAATATGGGTATGTATCAAGGGTATAGTGTTGAAGGTAATGCAGAATTAAAAATTACACCAGATAAATCTTCAGAAATGAATTCTACTTGTTCAGTACCATGTGAACCAATAATGTGTCCACCAATATATGAATGTCCTCAAGAAAGATGTATTCATAAGCAAATAATTCATGAAGTGCCTCATGTACAACCTATTAATACAAGAATTATAAACCATCATATTTATAGACATACTTATAGTCCATGTTATACATGTACAGAAGAAAATGAAGTATGTAATGTAAATGTTTGTGGACCAAAGTTTATGTAGATAAAAGACATTCTTAAATGTCTTTTAATATGTTATAATAACTTTTATAGGGGAGAAGTTATGTCAAAATTAGAAAAAGAAGTTAAAGTATTAGATGTTGATGTTAATAAAACAAAAGAAAAATTATTTCAAATCGGAGCAGTTTTTAAAGGAACAAAGAAACAAAGTTTATATACTTATGATATTCCAACTATATATTATAGAATTCTTGAATGCTTGGAGTTATTAAATTCTTCGAATGAATTATTAGTAAAAACTAATAAATTAAAATTAGAAATAGTTTTAATTGAATTAACTGATTTAATTGATGAAGTAGTACTAAATAAAATATATTTTGAAATGAATATAAAAGACTTTAGTGAGTTATTATCATTTGACGGGAAAGAAATAATAAAAAGGGTAAATAGTTCTAAAACATTTAATGATGAGATTAAGAAATATTTAATAAATGGTAATAAATGGGTAAGACTAAGACAAAGTAATGATAAAGTTGAATTAACAGTGAAACATATATTTAATAAAAATGATTCAAGTATTCAAAAAGTTAGTGAAACAGAAATAAATACTTCTTCATTTGATGAAACAAATAGATTGTTAGAGTCTCTTGGATTGGTTAAAAGAAATTATCAGGAAAAGATTAGACATAGTTTTGTATATAAAGATGCAGAAATTGAAATTGATGAATGGCCTAATTTAGAACCATATATGGAAATTGAATGTGATAATGATCATACTATAGATGAAATAATAAGGTTATTAAATTTTAGTGATAAAGAAATAGTATCTTTAAATACAGAAGAATTATATAGAAGAAAAAATATGGATATTTTAAAAATGGATGTATTAAAATTTTAGGAGGAAAAATGATAATAAAAGCTGGGACTATTGTGATAAAGGATGATTTAATAGCTATGATATATAGAGATTATTATGATGATTACACTTTTCCTAAAGGACATTTAGAGATTGGTGAAACTATACTTGAATGTGCAATAAGAGAAACAGAAGAAGAAACTAAAATAAGTGTTGAAGTATTAGATAAAAATCCTATATATATTCAAAAATATAAAAATAAAAATGATGAATTATGTGAATGTACATATTATTTAGCAAAATATAAAGGTAAAAGTGATAATAAATCTTTAGAAGTTCATGATTTAATGTGGATAAATTTTGAAGATGTTTATGATAAATTAACATTTGATAGCGATAAAGTATTATGGAATAGTATTAGGGATACTATAAAAAAATATATGGTGAAATAATGATAAAGAAAATAGTATTATGGATTTTAGTTATCTTATGGATGGGTCTGATCTTCTATTTTTCTAGTTTTAATTCTGAAAAATCAACTAAACAGAGTAAAGGATTTTTATATCATACACTTGGAATAGTTATAGATTTTTTTGATAAAGATATTAGTTTAGAAGAAAAAGAAATAATTATTGATAAGTTAGATCATCCAATAAGAAAGATAGCACATGCAAGTGTATATTTTGTATTAGGATTATTAGTGTGCTTAGCATTAAATGAGTATTCTTTTAATACTAAGAAATTATTAACAATTAGTTTTATTATTTGCTTTTTGTATGCGTGTAGTGATGAAATACATCAGTTATTTATATCTGGCAGAAGTGGTGAAATAAAAGATGTAATAATAGATACATGTGGATTTAGTTTATCGTTAGTAATATTTTATTGTTTTAAAAGTAGAAACAAAGAATAAATCTACTTTTTTTTATGTTATTTTTATGATATACTTTTTAATAGTAGAATAGGAGGTATTTATATGTTAGAAAATAAAGTACTTGTTAATTTATACATTTTATCTTTAGATAAAAACTATGAATTATATTTACCAATAAATGAAAAGATTGGTAATATTTCTAAACTCATAAATACTACACTATTTGATTCAATAAATTTTGAAAAGAATTATATATTTTTAAATGTGGAAAATGGAAAAATATATGAGAATAATGTATTACTTAGAGATACAGATATATTAAATGGAACTAAATTGGTTTTAATTTAAAAGGGGTTCTATTATGAATTTATATTTATTTGATGAAGAAGAAATTATTTTATTTAATTTGCCAGTTAAAAGAATTGGTAATTTTTGGATGACTGATAATGATGATAAGAATATAGTTAATATCTGTGATAAAGATGGAGAATGGTTAATAACTGGAAGTGAGAATACAAAAGTATTATTAGATAATAAAGAAGATAATTTATTTTTACAAGCTAAAAAATATTATACAGTTATTAAAGATAATAAAAACTATGTTTTATATTGTGACTATTTATCTGATGATTCATTTGAAGGATATCAAGTTGTAAATGGAGTAACTGTAAATGTAGGTAAAAGTCCAAATAATGAGATAAGTATTAATATTCCATACATTTTAGATTCACATTTTTCTTTAACTAATCAAGATGGAAAATGGATTATTAAAAGAAGTGAAGATGCAGTAATATATATTAATAATCAAGCTATAAAGAAGGCGGAAGTTACAGCAAGAAATGGTGATATTATAAATGTTTATGGATTAAAAATAGTATTAACTAGTGATGTAGTTTTTGTTAATAATCTAATGAATAGTACAGTTGTAAAATCAATTGTTAAAAAAGATTTTAAAGTCACTGATGAAATTACTGATGAAGAAATACAAAATGAGGATTTATATAAAGACAGTGATTATTTTTTGAAAAGCCCAAGACAAAGAAAAAATATAGAAACATTTGAAATGTCTATTGATTCTCCACCAGCTAAGGAAAATATGCAAGAAACTCCATTAGTTATGACACTTGCTCCGATGGTTGCTATGGCTGCAACATCTTTAATGTCTCTTACAAATACATTACAATCTATATCAAGTGGAAATAGGACATGGAAAGAATCTATACCGGCACTTATTATAAGTGGAATTATGGTATTTAGTATGTTTGTTTGGCCAATTATAACAAGAAATTATGAGAAAAAACAAAAAGAGAAAAGAGAACAAAATAGACAAGAAAAATATAGAGCATATTTAAATACCAAGAAAAATGAAATCATTAGAGAATATGATGGACAAAAGAAACTAATTGAAGAAAGTATGTTAAATACTAATATTTGTTATGATTATATAATTAATAAAAGAAGAACATTGTGGGAAAGAAAGTTAGAACAAGGTGATTTCTTAAGAGTTAGAATAGGTAAAGGACAAGTAAATTTTAATGCAAATATTAATTATCATACTGAGGACTTTACTATGGATGATGATGACTTAAAACAAATGCTTGATAATTTGATTAATAATTTTAAAGTTATCAATGATGTACCAATTTCATATTCATTTGCAGATAATAAATTAACAGCTATTAGTGGTGTATATCCAAAATATGTCGATTTTACAAATAATATGTTATTACAAATGATGGCGTTTCATGGGTTTGATGAATTAAAAATAGTTGTATTTACAAATAAAAAGAATGAAAAAAGATGGAAATATTTAAAGAATTCACCATATGTATTCACTTCAGATAATTATTTAAGATTTTTTGCAACTAAAACAGATGAAATGCAACAAATATCTGATTATTTAGTACAAATTTTTGATGGTAGAAAAACATTAACTACTTCTGGAGATGATAATGAGAGAATTAAAAATTATACTAAATTTAATACTTATTATCTAATATTAGTAGATGATATAGATCAAGCTAGAAAGATTGATATTATTGATAGCGTATTATCAGAAAAGAATAATCTTGGATTTAGTTTGATGATTTTAGAAGAAAAATTATCTAAAATACCTAGTCAAGTAACTAAATTTATTACAGTTGGAGAATCAGCTTCTGTTGTTATTAACAATGAAGATAGTAGTCAACTTAGATTTACAGATGAAGTAAACACTGAATATGATATGTATGCAGTATCAAAAACATTATCAAATTTACCATTATTTATTGATGATAATATTAAACAGTTACCAAATTCAATATCATTTTTAGAATTATTTGGAATAGGTCAAATAGAACAATTGAATGTACTTAATAGATGGAAAGAAAATGACCCAACAAAATCATTAAAGACTGAAGTTGGAGTTAATGAAAATAATGATAAATTTATGTTGGATTTACATGAAAAAGCACATGGACCTCATGGACTAATTGCTGGTATGACTGGTAGTGGTAAATCTGAATTTATTATTACATATTTATTATCAATGGCAGTAAACTACAGTCCAGAAGAAGTGGCTTTTGTATTAATTGACTACAAAGGTGGTGGACTTGCTGGAGCATTTGTTGATAGTGAAACAGGAGAAAAATTACCACATGTAGTAGGTACAATTACTAACTTAGATAAAGCTGAAATAAATAGAGCTTTGTCAAGTATTCAAAGTGAACTTAGACGTAGACAAACAAAATTTAACGAAGTAAGAGATCAGTTAAATGAAAGTACAATAGATATTTATAAATATCAAAAATTATATAGAGATGGAACTATAAGTGAACCAATTCCACATTTAATAATTGTTTCAGATGAATTTGCTGAATTAAAAGATCAACAACCAGATTTTATGGATGACTTGATTAGTACAGCTCGTATTGGACGTTCACTTGGTGTTCATTTAATACTAGCAACACAAAAACCTACTGGTGTAGTAGATGCTCAAATTTGGAGTAACTCTAAATTTAAAATATGTTTAAAAGTTCAAGATAAATCAGATAGTATGGAAATGATTAAATGTGATTTAGCAGCCGAACTAAAAAATGTAGGAAGATTTTATTTACAAGTTGGATATAATGAATATTTTGCACTTGGACAATCAGCTTGGGCAGGAGCACAATATTATCCAAGTAAAGAATTTAAAAAAGCAGTAGATAAGAATCTATACTTTATAGATAACATTGGTGGAATTAGTAAAACAATAAATAATTCTATTGCTAAAAAATTTGTAAAATCCGAAGCTAGAACCCTTACTACAATATCTTCTTTGGGTTGAATTTTTGAACGGTCTATAAGGTTAAATATTCTTTTTGTGGCTTCCGTTCTTAAGAGGTTCTCTATAGTATGCTGATGTTTGCCATATCCGAACTCTACTGTTGCAAGTCTGAGGTCTCTTCCGTTTATATTAACGCTGTCTGTCAAAATTTCTTCAGTGCTTCCTACTCTGACAGGTGCTATTGATCGGGAGTCTATTTTTGCGGATAAATCCCTTCTGGCTCCGTCAATTTGTCCGTCTTCCCATTTGCCTAAATCTTTTATTTGTTTGTCTAAACTGTTTTCTGTTCTGCTTATATGTTCTTCTGTTTGTTTGGTTTTTGATTCAATTTTTTGCGCAAGCACATTTACATCTTCTTTAATTTTATTACCTAATTCTTCGATTTTTTTTGTCATAACCTTTATGGCTTCGTCTTTTTCTTTAATTCCGTAATGAAGCTGTGCCAATTTTTGGTTTAGTTTACCGTTTTTTAAGGCAAGTACAGTGGTTACGCCCAATGAAGCCAAAGCAACCGCAGATGTTAAATACAACGCTTCCTTATTGCTATTAGTCGCCTCTTTTAATACCGGAGGTGCAATAATATTTGCACTGCTGTGAACGGGTTCTTGCGGCTTTGGCGATTCTAATGTTGTTTGCTGGCCGGTTTTAATTTGGCTAAGCAAATTTGTACTACTTTCCCCACTGAATGAAATTTTGTTAATTTTTGTCATTACTCTTACTCCTGCAGAAATATATACGACCATAAATATTTTTTTTGCTATTTGACATGCAAAATATAAATAAATTGTTACAAAAGACCACATACATTATAGTACATAAAATATAAAAGTAAACAATTTAGGATTCAGACATATTCAATATTTAATTTTTCAGCCAATCAATGCAGAGTTCAGAAAAATCATCTTCAAAATACAAGAATAAATACTATCACCTTTTTATTTATCAGAGAAAAGATTAATCATTTCGCTTGCCATCGACGCGACTCATATAAGTCTTGGATTTTGCAGTGCTTCGAGCAAGTTCTCATTTCGCTTTGCTGTCATTAGTTATTGCTCTCGCATCTTACGGGTCTGCGTTCGCATCCGCTCACATCCGCATCCTCTCAGAAAACAATATTCAATTGTTTGCTTCGGCAGAGTGCAAAATCCGCCGAACGCAAAACGGTGTTCTCTTCGCATTTGCATTGTAAAATAACAGTCGGTTTGAGAAGAAAGAACAGAGATTTTGAGAATTATTTTAGTACAAAAAAATTGCAACCTACAATTCACAATTAATGAATCGGTGGGTACGTTTACGCTTTACCCACCCTACAAGCTCTCCTGTTTCTATTCAAAAATCATATCAACAGATTCTGTCAACTTATCTTTTAGTTTGTCTAAATATTGTTCAAATTGTTTATATTCTTGTGTATTATATATTTTTAGAACATCATCTATATAATTTTCTATTAAATTTTCATTTTTATCTGCCAGATCTTTTCCTTTAGCCGTTAAATGCAGAGTTTTTACCATTCTGTTATTATTGGTTGCCATAACCCTTTTAATTAATTCCTTATCTTCCAATACTTTGATATCTTTACTTAAATTAGAGGTTCCTTTAAATAAATATTTCGCCAAATCTCTCTGGTAATAATTTCCGTTTTTTAATGCAGACAGAATTTCATATTGATTAAATGTTATATCTGCTTTTTTATTTTCATTAAAAAATCTGATAGCACATACTTGGGAAATTCTTGCCGATACAATAAGTTTATAAAATAGTCCTTGTTTTGTCATATTATTCCTCATCCAAAATTTTAACATAAATAAACATCTTTACAATATTATGTATTTATCATATATTGTAATTACCATATAATAGGAAATAAAAATGGCAAAAGGAATTACAGAAAACGCAGAATGGAGACCAAAAGCAAGTTTGGCACTAATTACAATTGCAGTCATGCTTGC
>ERZ842401.6846-NODE-6846-length-11955-cov-5.975714_pt1 | contig 11955 bp, 9 predicted proteins | sample MGYA00521270_ERZ842401 | MGnify/ENA primary metagenome ERZ842401 (study PRJEB31892, sample SAMEA3878208) | bioreactor metagenome | biome: Moose rumen | place: Sweden | collected 2011-10 | study: EMG produced TPA metagenomics assembly of the PRJEB12797 data set... | reverse complement strand
TTGTTGGGTTTTGACGTGGGCAGCTCGTCTGTCAAGGCGTCGTTAGTGAATGCTGATACAGGCAAGTGTGTGGCCACAGCTTTCTATCCTGAAAAGGAAGCTCCTATCATGGCTGTCAAGGCGGGTTGGGCAGAGCAGGATCCCCAGATGTGGTGGGATAATGCCAAGTTGAGTCTGAAGAAAATCATGTCCGATGCAGGAGCAAAGGGTGAGGATGTCAAGGCCATCGGTATTTCTTACCAGATGCACGGCTTGGTTTGTGTGGACAAGAATTTGAAGGCATTGCGCCCTTCAATTATCTGGTGTGACTCACGTGCTGTTCCTTATGGCGAGAAAGCTTTCAAGGAGCTTGGTGGTGAGCAGTGTCTGAGTCATCTCTTGAATTCGCCAGGCAATTTTACTGCGGCTAAACTGGCTTGGGTCAAGGAGAATGAGCCCGATATATATAATAAGGTGTATAAGATAATGCTTCCTGGTGATTATATCGCTATGCGTCTTTCTGGGGTGGCTAATACAACGGTTAGCGGCCTTTCGGAGGGTATGTTCTGGGATTTCAAGAACAACCAGGTGGCTGACTTCCTGATGAACTATTATGGCTTCGACAAGGACTTGATTGCTGACATCGTTCCGACATTCAGTGTGCAGAGTGAGGTCAGTGCTGAGGCTGCCGCAGAACTGGGGCTGAAGGCTGGCACTCCGATTACCTATCGTGGTGGTGATCAGCCTAATAATGCCTTGTCGCTGAATGTGTTGAATCCAGGCGAGATAGCTGCTACTGCCGGTACGTCGGGTGTGGTTTATGGCGTGCTTGGGGATGTGAATTATGATTCGAAGAGCCGTGTAAATACTTTCGCACATGTGAACCATACGGAAAATCAGACCCGTCTGGGTGTATTGCTTTGTATCAATGGTACGGGAATCCTGAATGCATGGACCCATCGGAATATCACTCCAGAGATTGGCTATGCTGAGATGAATGAGCTGGCAGCAACAGTGCCCATCGGTAGTGAGGGCGTTACCGTGATACCTTTTGGTAATGGTGCTGAACGCGTGTTGGAGAACAAAGAGATAGGTTGTTCTATCAACGGCTTGAACTTCAACAAGCATCATAAGGCTCATCTGGTTCGTGCTGCTCAAGAGGGAATCGTCTTCTCTTTCTGCTACGGTATGGAGATTATGCAGCAGATGGGTATGGATATCCAAAAGATTCACGCTGGTAAGGCCAATATGTTCCTCTCGCCTTTGTTCCGTGATACCCTGGCAGGTGTGAGTGGAGCCACTATTGAACTTTACGATACCGATGGCTCTGTAGGTGCTGCCAAGGGTGCTGGCATTGGTGCAGGTATCTATAAGGACAATAATGAAGCCTTTGCTACGTTAGATAAGTTGCAGGTGATAGAACCAGATGCCAGTCATCGCGCTGAGTATCAAGCTGCTTACGCTGCATGGAAGGAAACATTAAATAAGAACATATAACTAACAATTTAAATCAAACAATTATGGCAAAAGAGTATTTTCCGTTTACCGGTAAAATTCCTTTCGAGGGAAAGGACAGTAAGAATGTAATGGCTTTCCACTATTACGAGCCAGAGAAGGTCGTCATGGGAAAGAAGATGAAGGATTGGTTGAAGTTTGCTATGGCTTGGTGGCACACACTGGGTGGAGCAAGTGCAGACCAGTTTGGTGGCCAGACCCGCAGCTATGAGTGGGATAAGAGTGCTGATGCTGTTCAGCGCGCTAAGGATAAGATGGACGCAGGTTTCGAAATTATGGATAAACTGGGTATCGAGTATTTCTGCTTCCACGATATAGACCTTGTTGACGAGGGTGAAACCATCGCCGAGTACGAGCGTCGTATGAAAGAGATTACCGACTATGCTTTGGTGAAGATGAAGGAATATCCCAACATCAAGCTCCTCTGGGGTACTGCTAACGTATTCGGTAACAAGCGCTATGCTAATGGTGCCAGCACCAACCCTGACTTCGACGTAGTAGCACGTGCTATCGTTCAGATTAAGAATGCTATCGATGCAACCATTAAGCTGGGTGGTCAGAACTATGTATTCTGGGGTGGCCGTGAGGGCTATATGAGCCTGCTGAACACAGACCAGAAGCGTGAGAAGGAACACATGGCTACTATGCTGACTATGGCTCGCGACTATGCTCGTAAGAATGGTTTCAAGGGTACTTTCCTGATTGAACCGAAGCCCATGGAGCCTTCAAAGCACCAGTATGACGTTGATACTGAGACTGTTTGCGGATTCCTCCGTGCTCATGGCCTGGACAAGGACTTCAAAGTAAATATCGAGGTGAACCACGCAACTCTGGCTGGTCATACCTTCGAGCACGAACTGGCTTGTGCTGTTGATAACGGCATGCTGGGTAGCATTGATGCTAACCGTGGTGACGCACAGAACGGATGGGATACAGACCAGTTCCCCATTAATAACTATGAGCTGACTCAGGCTATGCTGGAGATTATCCGCAATGGCGGTCTGGGCAATGGTGGTACCAACTTCGATGCTAAGATTCGTCGTAACTCTACTGACCTCGAGGATTTGTTCATTGCTCACATCAGCGGTATGGACGCTATGGCACGTGCCTTGATGAATGCAGCAGACATTCTGGAGAACAGCGAACTGCCTCAGATGAAGAAGGAACGTTACGCTAGCTTCGACAAGGGCGTTGGTAAGGACTTTGAGGACGGCAAACTGACTCTGGAGCAGGCTTACGAATATGGTAAGAAGGTAGAAGAGCCTAAGCAGACCTCTGGTAAGCAGGAGAAGTACGAGACAATCGTTGCCCTGTACGCCAAGTAAATCTACGAATATACTTGAACTTCGCGCTTGCCCTGCAATACTGCTAATGCATTCAGGGCAAGCGCTTCCATTTCATCCTCACCAGGAAAAACATAGACTGGGGCAAGGAAACCGATGCGGCGACGTAACTCATTGACAACATAGTCGGAGTGAGCGATACCGCCTGTCAACAAGATAGCATCGATGTTGCCACAGAGAACAGCAGCTTCAGCAGCAATACACTTGGCTACATGATATAGCATGGCTTCGACAATCAGTTTGGCATGTTTGTCGCCAGACTTGATACGGTCTAGAATTTCACGCATATCGTTGGTGCCAAGGTGAGCGTTCAGACCTGCCTTACCCGCAATACGCTTCAATAGCTGTTTCTCGTTGTATTTACCACTGAAACAAAGACGAATCAGGTCAGCGGCAGGCAGACTGCCTGCACGCTCTGGTGAGAAAGGTCCTTCGCCATCCAGTGCATTATTGGCATCAATGGCACGGCCGTGTTCATGAGCGGCAACAGAGATGCCGCCTCCTAAATGGCAGATAATCAGGTTCAAATCTTCGTATTCCTTGCCTATACCTCGGGCATAGCGACGGGCAATGGCTCGCTGGTTCAGAGCATGCCAGATGCAGATGCGAGGCATGAGGGGACTACCGCTGATACGGGCCATGGGAGATAACTCGTCAACGACACCTGGGTCAGCAATAAATGAACGACAGTCAGGAATCTGAGAAGCTATTTCATGAGCAATCAAACACCCCAGGTTACAAGCATGGTTGTGCATCACACACCCATGTAGAGTGTCATCGAGCATCTGTTGGTTAATCTCATAAACACCACCACTAATGGGTTTGACTAGTCCACCACGTCCGATGACTGCATCAAACTCCAAAGGGATGCCTGACAGCTTGAGTTCGTCGAGTACCAGTTGTCGACGGAAGTCCTGCTGTTCGATGACATCGCCAAAGAGAGCCAGTTCGTCAGCACTGTGTGTGATGTTACGGAGCAAGATTGGCTTCTCGTCTACATAAACAGCCATCTTGGTAGAGGTGGAACCGGGATTGATAACCAATATTTTCATAAGCATGCAAGAGCAAAGAGAATACTGTTGAATTTCGCTTCTGCAGAGTCACCACGAGAAGGTACGACGATAGGGCAGCGAGTGCCCCAGAGAATGCCGGCAGTACGGGCATTGGCGAAAAGTGCCATCGATTTGTAGAAAGCATTGCCTGTCTCAATATCCGGCATGATAAGAACATCAGAGTCGCCTTGAAGAGGAGAAAGGATTCCCTTGGCTTTCAGAGCCTCCAAGCAACAGGCAGACTTGACATCCAAAGGACCATCGACAATGCAACGGCCAAATATTCCTTCTTGGGCCATTTGCTTAATCTCTTCATAGCCATCGACAAAGGGAAAATGTCTGCCACCATGTTCTGCGCAGTGGATGAGGGCAATGCGTGGTTCCTGAATGCCCATTTGATGGCAGATGCCAATGGAGTATTGTACTTGTGCGATACGTTGCTTTTGTGTGGGGTAGGGTATGACTGCTGAATCGGTAAAGAAAAGTAACTTGGAATAGGTAGGAATCTCAGCCACAGCAATGTGGGTTAATACCTGACCTTCAGGAAGTAGTCCTGACACCTTATTGAGGATGGCACGAAGCAGGATGTCGGTACTGATAAGTCCTTTCATCAGCACATTGGCGTCACCATGGCGAATAAGTGCGACAGCTTTCTCTGCAGCACGCTCAGGCAGGTGGTCCTCAATGCGGATGACTTCAGCTAAATGGGTGTCTTCTACTTTTCTGAGCGTCTCCTTGGTAGCTTCATCTGTAGGGTTGACAGCAACAAGTCGCAATGCCTGCTTAGTTTCGGACACCTGTCGAAGCATATCTTGGAAAGTATGGACAATTTTCATAGTTATTCGGTTTTTATGCGACAAAGATAGGCAAAAAAAATGGACTGACCAAGAAAGTCAGTCCATTTTTTATCTAAGGCTTTGTTGATACCACTCAAATAGTTTCTGGACACCATCCTCAATCTCGACTTTGTGTGTCCATCCGAGGGAGTGGAGTTTCGAGACATCAATGAGTTTTCGCATGGTACCATCGGGCTTTGTGGCATCAAATTCGACAGTGCCTTTAAAGCCAACAGCCTTGACCACAAGTTCTGACAATTCACGAATGGTCAGTTCCTTGCCTGTACCCACGTTGATGTGGCAGTTTCGGATTTCGCCTAACGAAGGAATGGCTCCGCCACGGCCCGCTGAGTGGTTGCGGTCTACAGCACCATCGGTAGAGGCACCATAGTGAACGCTGGAGTATTTCTCGATGCCAATGATGTCGCTGAAATTCACATTGAGCAAAACATGAACAGAGGCGTCTGCCATGTCCTCGCTCCAGAGGAACTCACGAAGTGGGGTGCCTGTTCCCCACAGGACTACCTTGTTGTCCGAAATGCCGTATTTTTGCAATACCGTTATGATGGCATTACGAGCAGCCTGGCCGTCAACACCTTCAACGGGACGGATGTCTAAATCGCGACGGATTGCCTCCCAGTTGTCGTCGTGAATGAGCTTGGCCAGATAGACTTTACGCATCATGGCTGGCATCACATGGCTATTCTCCAAATGGAAGTTGTCATTCGGTCCATAGAGATTGGTGGGCATCACGGCGATATAGTTCGTACCATATTGCAGGTTGTAACTCTCGCACATCTTCAGTCCGGCAATCTTGGCGATAGCATATTCTTCATTGGTATATTCCAAAGGTGATGTCAGAAGACAGTCTTCCTTCATAGGCTGGGGCGCATTCTTGGGATAGATGCAGGTGGAACCGAGAAAGAGCAACTTCTTGACGCCATGGGCATAGGCCTCGCTGATGACATTACACTGTATCTTCATATTCATCATCATGAAGTCAGCGCGATAGAGCGAGTTTGCCATGATACCGCCCACAAAGGCTGCGGCTAATACTACAGCATCAGGATTTTCCTCATCAAAGAACTTCTTGACTGCTACCTGGTCGGTCAGGTCAAGTTCTTTGTGACTTCTCCCTACAAGGTTCTTATAACCTCGCTGGAGCAGGTTATTCCAAATAGCGGAACCCACAAGTCCGTGGTGTCCCGCTACATATATTTTAGCGTCCTTACTGAGCATTTTCTTTGTCCATTTGTGCTTTAAGGAACAGCTTCTTGACAAACTTCATGTCGTGCTGTACCATGATTTTCACAAGGTCGGGGAAAGAGGTCTTCTGGGGATTCCAGCCTAACTTGGCCTTTGCCTTGGCAGGATTGCCCAACAGCTGGTCTACCTCAGCAGGACGGAAGTACTTAGGATCGACTTCTACCAGTGACTTGCCGGTCTTTTTGTCGTAGCCCTTTTCGTCTACACCTTCACCACGCCATTCCAGTTCGATGCCCACTTCCTTGAAGGCTAATGTGGCAAACTCGCGAACGGTATGGTATTCACCTGTAGCAATGACGAAGTCATCGGGTTCTGGCTGTTGCAGGATAAGCCACATGCACTCGATATAGTCTTTGGCATAGCCCCAGTCGCGCAGCGAGTTCAGGTTGCCCAGATAGAGCTTGTCCTGATAACCCTGAGCAATACGGGCAGCAGCCAGCGTAATCTTGCGGGTTACGAAGGTTTCGCCACGACGTTCACTCTCGTGGTTAAAGAGGATACCGTTGCAGCAGAACATGTTGTAAGACTCACGGTAGTTCTTCATAATCCAGAAACCGTAGAGCTTGGCAACGGCATAAGGAGAGCGGGGATAGAACGGGGTCGTCTCACTCTGAGGCACCTCTTGTACCTTACCGTACAGTTCGGAAGTTGAGGCCTGATAGATGCGGCAAGTATCAGACAAGCCACAAATGCGTACAGCCTCCAGCAGTCTCAGAACACCATTGGCATCGGTGTCAGCGGTGTATTCGGGTACATCAAATGATACCTTTACATGGCTCTGTGCTGCCAGGTTGTAAATCTCTGATGGACGAACCTTAGAGATGACACGGATGAGCGAAGAAGAGTCGGTCATGTCTGCCCAGTGCAGATTCACCAGACGGGCTTTCTTCATATCGCGAACCCATTCGTCGAGGTAGAGATGTTCTATACGGGCGGTATTGAAACTTGACGAACGGCGCATCAGACCATGCACCTCATAGCCTTTTTCGATTAGGAATTCTGCCAAGTACGAACCATCTTGACCAGTAATACCAGTAATTAATGCAACTTTTTTATTTTCCATTTTGATTAATTATATGTGACAAATTCGATTTATTTATCTTGTCCGGAGAACTGCTTGATACGCTGTTCTTCTGATAGCTTGCAGATTAACAGCGTGTCGTTGTTTTCTGCTACGATATAGCCATCGAGCCCTTGAATGACAACCTTCTTTTCCTGCGTCGTGTGAATCATGCAGTTATGTGTCTCGAAAACGTTGATGTCTTGTCCAATGCAGGCATTGCCGTACAGGTCTTTCTTGGTCTGCTGTTGCAGTGAACCCCAGGTGCCCAGGTCGCTCCAGCCAAAGTCTGCCGGGCAGACAAATATCTCTTCCGCTTTCTCCATGATGGCATAGTCTACGGAGATGTTCTCGCACTCAGGGAACATACGGTCGATGGTCTCCTGCTCCTTGTCAGTGCCGTAAACAGGAAGCATTCCTTCGAAAATCTTGGAAATGTTAGGTTGATATACACGGAAAGCATTGACAATAGTTGATACGTTCCAGATAAAGATGCCTGCATTCCAGAAATAATTATTTTTCGCGATATATTGCTTGGCCGTCTCAATGTCTGGTTTCTCGCGGAATGAGTCTACACGGAAAATCTCTTTATTGCGTAGTGAGTTGGCTGAGAGGTTGGCTTCGATATATCCGTAACCTGTCTCTGGACGGGTAGGCTTCATACCCAGTGTCACGATAGCGTCGCTTTCAGCAGTGAACTTCAGACACTCTTTCACGACACGCCGGAATTCTTCTGTGTTTAAGACAATATGGTCGCTGGGTGACACCACGATATTGGCCTTGGGGTCTTTCGACTTGATACGCCACGACACGTAGGCGATGCATGGTGCAGTGTTACGACGGCAGGGCTCGCAGAGGATGTGGTTGCGAGGGATGTCTGGCAATTGTTCTGCCACGGTATCTGCGTATGTCTTATTGGTGACAACCCATACATTCTCTGCGTCTACAATGGTTTGAAAACGCTCAACTGTCAGCTGCAACAGTGACTTGCCAATACCCAGAACATCAATAAACTGTTTGGGCTTTTCAGCTGTACTCATAGGCCAGAACCGGCTTCCAACGCCGCCTGCCATGATAACGAGGTGATTGTTAATCTTTGCCATAATGTTTACTGTTTTCTCTTTAAATATGCCTTTACTGCAAAATATGCAATGGCTACTAGTACTAAAGCGATGATAATCAGTTTGATGTATTCCGCATACTCGATAATCTTGTCGTTCAGTTGTTCCTCAGGCACAATAGCATGCAGATACCAGCCCAGTGCAGCAAGAATGGCATGCCATGCTCCAGCACCAATGGTCGTGTATAGCAGGAACTTCCAATAATTCATCTTGGCCAGTCCTGCCGGTATGCTGATGAGGTGGCGGATACCCGGTATCAGTCGTCCTGTCAGAGTGGCTACGATACCGTGGTCGTCGAAATATTTCTCGCTCTTTTCTACTTTCTCTTGGTTCAGCAGACACATCTTGCCCCACTTGCTATTGGCAAAGCGGTAGATGACAGGACGTCCCACATAATAGGCTACCAAGTAATTGATGCTGGCTCCCATGTCTGCACCTATGGTGGCAAACAGGATGACCAGCCAGACATTCAGGTTGCCTCCTGCTGCATGATAGGCTGCTGGTGTCACAACAAACTCTGAAGGTACAGGAATAACCGTACTCTCCAAAAGCATCAGAAAGAGTATCGTGCCATAGTTGAGATTGCTAAGCAGAGATGTGATAAAATTCATTGGCTTAATTGATGAGTCATGTATTTATAATAATCATTTACTTCCGTGTCTTGTGGGAAAAGAAATCCCAAGACCATCTTGGCTTCATGAGGATTGCATGCTATCGCTTTTTGCAAATACAGCAGGAACTCATCCTTGTAGCCTAAATCGTGGCAACAAAGGGCAAGGTAAGAATAGCCTTCAGTAGAGTATTCTTCATCCTTTTCGTATACCTCACAGAACTGCTTGAGCATCTGGTAGCATGGCTTGACAAAATGGTTGTCATAGAGTGAGACCATAATACGCAACATGACAGCTGGCGAGTAGTTGGAGTTGGCAATGGCCTTCTTCCAGATTCTCTCAGCTTCTTCCACAAATCCATTCGCCAACAGGATATGTCCCTTAATGACAAGAATGTTGTCTTGGTCGTCGGTCAGCGGAATAGTCTTGTCGATAGTATCTAATGCCTTTTGGGGTTCTTTCAGACTGCTATAGCAGAATGCTAACTCCTGATAGATGTGTAGCAATAAAGGCGAGTCTGACTCACTAATGTCTTCAGCTTGTATCAGCTTTTCTTTGGCTTCTTCACACTTCCCTTGATAGATGAGGCTTATGGCCAGATGGAATAATCCCGTCTCGTCTGATGGTTCTATCTCCGTATATCGTCTATAGTACTTTTCTGCCTCTTCGTAGTTCTCCAAGTGCATCAATGCATTTGCCTTGCTGATAATGCTCTCTGGATCGTCTGGATCTATGGCTATGGCATATTCGCTGCTGGTGACAGCATTGCTATAGTCTTCGTTCATCAGTTGTACACCAGCCAATGCCTTCCAATAGCGAGTGGAATAGGGGTCTTTGTCTATCAGCTCGTTGAAAAGACGTTCAGAGTCCTTGAACTTGCCAAGTCCAAATAAGGTACGGGCCATCAGCTCTTTGAAATCGTTGCTGTTGTCACCCTTGCTCCGCATCATCCATTCGTAGGCTTTATCGCTAATACCATAATCTATGTACAGGTTGGCGCAGTCCTTGATGAAATCCTGATATTCATCAGCGTCAACGGTCATCCCGTAGTCGCGCAAATAGCGGTCAGCTTCATTGATGTGCCCTTCTGCTATCATGATTTCTGCCTTTAGATAATGGCAGTCGGGGTCATCGGGCTCTCCTATCTGATTAGCATAATCGTGAGCTGCTTTGAAGTCGTTGCGCATCAGTGCCTCACGTGCCATGAAGACATTGGGCAGTGTGGCATTGGGATATAGCTGTAAAGCGTATTCAATAACGTTTAATGCCTTGTCGCTTTCGCCGCTCTGGTTGTAGTAGTCAGCTATGTCTACAAGGTCGTCAGCATCCATGAAAGGCTGTTCTCCAGCCTCTATGGATGCCTCGTAACTATTCAATAATTCTTGAAAGTCTTCGCTGTTGAAATACTCTTCTTCTGCTTGCATTTGCTTACTTTGCCTTTGCCCAGTTGTCTTTCAGACCTACTGTCTTGTTGAATATGAGATGGTCGGGAGTAGAGTCCAAGTCGGGAGTGAAATATCCGATACGCTGGAACTGCAGGAAGTCGCCTGCTTTTTTCTCCTTCAGGTACTCTTCTACGTAGCAGTTCTTCAGGATGGTCAGTGACTGAGGGTTTAACAGCTCGCGGAAGTCTCGCTCGTCAGCTCCGGGATTCTCGATGCTGAACAGACGGTCGTAGAGACGAACCTCAGCAGGTATGGCATGCTGGCAACAGAGCCAGTGCAGCGTCTTACCCTTGATTTTGCGGTCTGCCCCGGGCTGTCCGCTACGTGTCTCAGGGTCGTAGGTGGCGTAGATTGTGGTGACATTACCTTCAGCATCTTTATCGCAGGGATGTTCTTCGTCGCACTTAATGATATAAGCATTCTTCAGACGAACCTCCTTGCCAGGAGCCAGACGCTGGAATTTCTTCTCAGCTATCTCCATGAAGTCGTCGCGCTCTATCCAAAGCTCGCGTCCGAAGGTAATCTTGTGGGTGCCGTCAGTCTCGTTCTCAGGATTGTTCACGGCTTCCATCTCTTCGAACTTCCCCTCAGGATAGTTGGTAATGACCAGCTTGACGGGATTGAGAACAGCACTGACACGGCAGGCTTTCTTGTTCAGGTCCTCGCGAACACTGGCTTCCAACAGGGCATAGTCGTTCAAAGCATCGAACTTAGTATATCCGATAGAGTCGATGAAATTGCGGATGCTCTGTGACGAATAACCTCTGCGACGCATACCACATACGGTTGGCATACGAGGGTCATCCCAACCGTTGACCAGTTTCTCGTCTACCAATGCCTTCAGCTTACGCTTCGACATGACGGTGTAAGTCAGGTTCAGACGATTGAACTCTATCTGACGAGGACGATAAGCCTGCTGTCCTTCCTTTTCTTGCAGGAAGTCTACAAACTTGTCGTATAGCGGGCGGTGGGGCACAAATTCCAGTGTACAGATAGAGTGGGTGACTCCCTCGAAGTAGTCCGACTGGCCGTGGGCAAAGTCGTACATCGGGTAACAATGCCACTTCGTTCCTGTGCGGTGATGAGGGATTTGGATGATGCGATAGATAATCGGGTCACGGAAGTGCATGTTAGGATTGGCCATATCCAACTTGGCGCGGAGCACCATGCTTCCCTCTACGGCCTCAGGAGTATTCATCTGCTGGAACAGACGCAGGTTCTCTTCAATAGGACGGTCGCGGAAGGGACTTGCCTTACCTGGCTGGGTGGGGGTTCCCTTCTGTTCAGCTATCTGTTCTGAGGTCTGCTCGTCGACGTATGCCAGTCCTTTGTTAATCAGCCAGATGGCAAAGTCCCACAGCTTGTCGAAATAGTCGGATGCATAGTAAACGTTCTCCCAATGGAATCCGAGCCATTTGATGTCGCTCATGATGTTCTCCACATACTCCGTGTTCTCCTTCGTCGGGTTAGTGTCATCGAAGCGGAGGTTGCAAATGCCACCGAACTGCTCAGCCACACCGAAGTCCATGCAAATGGCTTTAGCGTGTCCAATATGGATATATCCGTTAGGCTCAGGTGGGAATCGGGTTTGTATGCGACCACCATTCTTGCCTGCTTCTAAGTCTTCCTTGACAAACTGTTCTACAAAACTGAGGCTCTTTTTCTCCTCGTTTTCATTGATGATTTTCTCTTCCATATATATAATAATGTATAGTTATTTTGGCTGC
>ERZ842401.6845-NODE-6845-length-11961-cov-5.573744_pt1 | contig 11961 bp, 12 predicted proteins | sample MGYA00521270_ERZ842401 | MGnify/ENA primary metagenome ERZ842401 (study PRJEB31892, sample SAMEA3878208) | bioreactor metagenome | biome: Moose rumen | place: Sweden | collected 2011-10 | study: EMG produced TPA metagenomics assembly of the PRJEB12797 data set... | reverse complement strand
ATATTTAAGATTATATAAGGAGAATAATAAATTACAAGATTTAGAAAAACATATTATTAAAGTAGATGATAATACAGATATAGTTGTTAATGGACTAGGTTTTATTAAGATAAAAAACAAAACAGAAATTATTATATACACTTTAAAAAATGTAGAAGTTTATACAAGAAAAAGCTTAATATAGCTTTTTTTTTATAAAAAAATATTGTATAATTTATAGTAGGTGATAATATGCTAGGAACAATTATTGAAATAAAAGAAAATACTGTTCTAATTAAATTAGAAGTAGATACTAGAAAAGTACAAAGTTTAAGCAATCTATTGGTAGTTATGCAAGATGAGGACGCTACATATGTTGGAGAGATTAATAATGTTACTAAAGATAAAGCATCTATTAATTTATTAGGAGAAATACAAAATGATAAGTTTGTATTTGGTGTCATAAGAAAACCATCTTTTAATGCAGTAGTAAAATTAGTATCTAAAGAAAAAGTAAAAAATTTGATTAGTTTTGATAGTGAAAAAGAAGATGAAATGTTATATATTGGAAAAAGTACAATATATGATAATATTGATATAAATGTTGGTATAAATGATTTTTTCAGTAATCATTTTGCTATATTTGGATCTACAGGATCTGGTAAATCTTGTGGAGTATCTAGAATAGTTCAAAATTTATTTTCTAAGGATAGAATGATTCCATATAGATCAAGTATATTTATATTTGATGCTTATGGAGAATATCATAGTGCTTTTAAACAATTTAATGATGATAGGCCAGAAATTAATTTTAAAGCATATACAACTGACATTAAATCAAAAGATAGTGAATTACTTAGAATACCAGTATGGTTATTAGGAGTAGATGATATAGCACTTCTTTTAGGAGCAACTAATCATAATCAATTACCAATAATCGAAAAAGCTTTAAAACTTGTTTCAGTATTTGGTAGAGAAGAAGAAAAAGTAATAAAAACTAAAAATGATATAATAGCTAGAGCTTTAATTGATATATTATCTAGTGGTAAAGAATCATCTCAAATTAGAGACCAAATATTTTCAGTATTATCATACTATAATACAAGTGAATTAAATTTAAATACAGTTGTAGAACAACCTGGATATAGTAGAGCTTTAAATAAATGTTTCAATCTAGATAATACAGGTAAATTAAGAGATATGGAACTTGTAATGAATTTTTTTGAATCATATTTAAATGAAGATTATGAATTAAATTTACCTGATGGAAGTTTTAAATATACCTTAAATGATTTAAAAGATGCTTTTGATTTTGCTTTAATATCTGAAGGAGTACTTAAGAGTGAAAAAATATATGATGAAGCTAATATATTAAAAGTTAGATTACATTCATTAGTTAATAGTAATGATGCAATGTATTTTGATTATCCAGAATATATATCTAAATTAGATTATATAAAAAGTTTAATTACAGCAGAAAATGGTAAAAAAGCACAAATAATTAACTTTAATATAAATTATATAGATGATAGATTAGCTAAGACAATTACTAAAATATATTCAAAAATGTTATTTGATTTTTCAAAAGAAAATAAAGTTAAAAATTCATTACCATTCCATATTGTATTAGAAGAAGCTCATAGATATGTTCAAAACGATAATGATATATTCTTATTAGGATATAATATATTTGAAAGAATAACTAAAGAAGGTAGAAAATATGGTGTTATTTTAGGATTTATTTCACAAAGACCAAGTGAATTATCAGAAACAGCTATATCTCAATGTAGTAACTTCTTAATATTTAAAATGCTTCATCCAAAAGATGTTGAATATATTAGAGAAATGTTACCAAATATAACAAATGAAATAATTGGAAGATTAAGAATATTACAGCCAGGTAACTGTATAGCATTTGGTAATGCCTTTAAAATACCAGTTTTAATTAAAATGGATATGCCTGATCCAGCACCTACAAGTAGTAGTTGTGATTTAACTAAGTCATGGTTTGTTAAAAAGAATAGTTGATTATTCTTTTCTTTTTGTGTTATTATAAAGTTGGTGATATTATGTATGAAGTAGCTTTAAATATTTTAAATATTTTATATGATAATGGATTTGATGCATATATAGTAGGAGGATATCCTAGAGATAAATATTTAAATATTGAATCTTATGATATAGATATATGTACTAATGCTCATACATCTGATATCGAAAAACTATTTGATAATGTAGATACTAAATATAAAAATTATGGTAACTCAATTATTAATATAGATAATTATAAATTTGAAGTAACTACATTTAGAAAAGAGCAATATTTAAAAAATAGAAATGATTTAAAAATAGAATTTATATCTAATTTAGAAGAAGATTTAAAAAGAAGAGATTTTACTATTAATACTTTATGTATAGACAAAGATGGTAACTATGTTGATTTATTAAATAGTAAAAAAGATTTATCTGATAAAATAATAAGACTTATTGGAGATAATTCTCGATTAAAAGATGATCCACTTCGTATACTTAGAGCTATAAGATTTGCTGGTAATCTAAATTTTGAATTAGATAACTATTTAATAAAAGGAATAAATAAATATAGTTATTTAATATCTAATTTAAGTAAAAATAAAATAGAAGAAGAAATAAATAAGATGAAAGATAAGTCATTATTAAATAAATATAATTTAATGAAATATATAGAAAAAGATTAAAAAATAATATATAATGAGATGGGTGATACAATGATAGATAAAGTAATAAATCTATTAAAAAATGATATATCTATACCAAGAGTTCTTTTAACAGATTATAAAGATTTAAAATTAAATGAAAAAGAATTAATAACTCTTATATACATTTTAAATGAAAAAGAAAAACAATTTAATCCTGCTAAGATAAGTGAAGATTTAAAATATTCTTTACCAGAAGTATTAGAAATAATAGAATCATTAAATAAAAATGATTTACTTACAATAGTTACTATAGATAATAATGGTTTAAGAGAAGAAGTAGTAGATTTATCAAATTTATATAAAAAACTAGCTTATTTAATAATAAATGAAGAAGATACTAAAGAAGATAAAAGTAATATATATGATTTATTTGAACAAGAATTTGGTAGAACTTTATCTCCAACTGAATATGAGTTAATCAGTGGATGGTTAGATAGTGATTATACTGAAGAAATAATAGGATGTGCTTTAAAAGAAGCTGTATATAATGGTGTATCTAATTTAAGATATATTGATAAAATACTTTATGAATGGAAGAAAAAAGGTATAAATACTAAAGAAGATGTCATGAAGGATAAACAAAATTTTAAAAAGAAAAAAGAAACTAAAAAGACAGAAATGTTTGATTATGATTGGTTAAATGATGAACAAGATAATTAGTTATTTAGATGAAATTATTATTAATCCTAAATGTGAATTAAACTATAATAAAGATTATGAATTATTAATTGCTGTAATGTTGAGTGCACAAACTACTGATAAAAGGGTAAATGAAGTAACTAAAGTATTATTTAATAAATATGATAATTTAGAAAAGTTGTCTAAAGCTAATTTAAATGATGTTATTGATATTATTAAAAGTATTGGTACATTTAATAAAAAGGCTAGTAACGTTATAGAAATATCTAAATCTTTATTAAAAGATAAAGATGGTATAGTACCAAACGATAGAGAATATTTAGAATCATTACCTGGTGTAGGCAGAAAAACAACTAATGTAGTACTTTCTGAATTATTTGATGAACCTTTTATAGCAGTAGATACTCATATAAAAAGAGTTAGTTACAGATTAGGGTTATCTAAAAAAAATGATGATGTTTTATTAGTTGAGAAGAAATTAACTAAAAAGTTTGCTGGATATAATGCTAGAAAAATACATCATCAATTATTATTATTTGGTAGGTATTATTGTAAGGCAATTAATCCTTTATGTAGTAATTGTAAATTAAAAGATATATGTAAATATGAAAAAAAGACTATTAATTAGTCTTTTTCTGTTATTGTAACATTTCTTTCAATTTTATGTTCATTATAATTATAAGTTACTTTATATGTACCTGGAGTTGAATTCATAGCATCTTTGTTTGCTACAGGAACTCCTAAGCTAGTATTAGTATAAGTAATTGAAGTTGGTGTTAAATCAGTTTCTTCACCATTTTTAATTATCTTAATATTTTCTTCTTCATAAGTACCTTTAGGAGTTGTTATTGAAGCATCTCCTCGTAATTGTAATTCTATTTCATCTTTAACTCCTGCTAGAGAAACTTCTACTTCAACACCATCACTCATATTAGCAGTAAATATTGAATAAGATGCTTTTACAACATATGTAGTAGGAGAATCTGTATTTACATCAATTGTTATAGAAGTATTAGATGTTGCTTCGATTTCTGCAAGTGTTCCATCTGCTTGTTTACCATAAACTCTATAAACTAAACTTCCCATGTTATTACTATTATAAGAATTTCTAGATCCAATAAATCTATTTTGCCATCCTTTTGTTTCAAATAGACTTTCGGCAAGTTCTTTTATTTTATCTTGATCTAATGCATAAGGTGTTTCAATACCTTCCCAAGTAAGTGTTAATTTATTTCCATCAAGAGAACTTGTTAGATTTTTAACACTACTTAATTTAGCAAATCTTTCAGATGTTTCTGTAGGCTCAGTACCAGATTTAAATAGTTCGGTAACAATTAAATCTTTAGGTGTATATTCACTAGGTAATTTAGCTGGATAAGTTTGATTTTCAACAGCTACTTTTGTAACACCACCAGGGTTTGTGAATTTACTTTCCTTTTTAAACATTCCTTTTCCTACTAATTGGAACATTCTTTCATGATTTGTTTCTCCAAATCTATTAAAATATTTTTTATTAATATCTTTATCATGGTATCCATACCATACTGATACAGCATAATCAGGAGATATACCTGAAACCCAATAATCGTGAATTGCACTATCTGGTAATCCTTTTTTACTCTTAGTTGCTTGATCAAAGTTAGATGTACCAGTCTTGGCTCCATATGTACAACCATTTATATTTGAGTGACTTAATAATCCTCTTTTTCCAGCTGATTGTAATAAATCAGTCATCATATATGCTGTTTGTGGACTAAATACTTTAGTTGATGTTACTTCTTTTTTAGTTTCTTTTCCAGTGTTTTTATCTACAACTTTAGTATAACTATGAGGTGAATTATAAACACCACCATTTGCAAATGTAGCATAAGCTGCTGCTGCTGATACAGGACTTTCACCATTATATCCACCAATAGCATGAGCTTCATGTAGATATTCTTCAGGATGTAATCCCATTTTAGTAACAGCTTCTTTTATATTAGCTTTATCATTTTTCTTAAATGCTTTAACAGCTGATGTATTTCTTGATTCGGCTAAAGCCTTTCTTAATGTTAAATAACCCATGAATGAACCATCCCAGTTATTTAATTCTTTTCCGTTTGAATAAGTTATATTTTCATCTGTCATAGGTTCGTAAGTTGACCAATTTTCATATTCAATACCAATAGAGTATTCATATAATGGCTTAGCAGTAGAACCTATTTGGTTATTTAATTGAGTTGCATTATTGAAACTTCTTTTACTTTTGGCTTTATCTCTACCGGCTCCAACAGCAACTATACCACCATTTTTAACGTCGATAACGGCAATACCAGCAGTAGCTTTATCATTTTCCCATTTCCATGTTTTACCATTCATTATATCATTGATATATTCTTGTCTTTTTCTATCCATTGTTGTATAGATATCATAAGATTCTTGATAAGGATATATTTCGTCAGCTTTTAATTCTTCTAGCACTGTATCAATAAATGCTTGATATTCGTTATCTCCTTCGATATCTTCATCAGTATCAACAAGTAATTTATCAATTGTCATTTTACTTGCTATTTCACGTTCTTCTTTAGTTATATATCCATGTCTTTCCATTAACTTTAATACTATTTGTCTTCTTTTTTCAGCAGCTTTTGGATATCTTAGTGGATCATCAGCACCAGGTGATTGGAATAATCCAGCTATCATTGCTGCTTCAGCTAAATTTATATCTTTAGCTGATTTTCCAAAGTATGTTTTACATGCTTGTTCAACACCATATGAGCTACCACCTAAATAAGGAGCATTAACATAGAATTCTAATATTTCTTCTTTTGTATATTTCTTTTCTATTTGATTTGTTGCCATATAAATATCTGTAAATTTTCTTGTTATACTTTTTTCTTTAGAAGTATAGTGGTTTTTAACTAATTGCATTGTTAATGTAGAAGCACCACCAGCACTACTACTACCAAGTAATGTTTGAGCAGATGCTTTCATAAAACGAGGTAAATCAAATCCATTATGTTGATAAAATCTTGAATCTTCAGTTGCGATTATAGCATCTATTAATACTTCTGGTAGATCATCATATGTAATAATTTCTCTATTTTCAGTACCTAATTTAGCAAATTCTTTACCATCAATATCATATAAAGTAGATGCTTCTTGATGATATAGTTCTTTAGGATTAAATTTAGGTGCTTTAATAACTATATATGCCGCAAATAAACATGCAAGTATAATAACTACAACACACATAAGTAAGAATATAAATAAAAGTTTTTTCCATAATTTTTTCTTTTTCTTTTTAGTTTTTTCTGGTTTAACACTTTTAACATTCTTTTCTTTTTTTCTTTTAAAAGCAGCATGTCTACCTTTAGGAGCTTTCTTTCTATTTTTCCAAATATTAGGTATAAAAAGCGCTATATCAGCTATACCTATAATAATAAAAGATATTAATGGACTAATTGCTAAACAACCTACTATAAAAGCAATTATACTAACAACTCCTATTATCACATTATCTTTATTTTTCATAATGAAATCTTTCATACTATCTCTCCTCTTTTTAATATTTCATCAACTATACTTAAATAATCTATTCTTGGATTAAATTTATCTTTAATAATAAATCCATTTTTTAAAAAATAATCATAAGGTATTGATTTTCTTTTTTCTTTTTCTATAAAATCTAACAAATATTTTGTTTCTAATAAGAATGTTGTATTTTTTAAAGTAAATCTTACTATTAAAAAACTAATTCCACCATGATTTTTAACTTTTTCTAGATGTTTTATTTGATGTTCATGGATATTTGCTAGAGGAAAATTATTATTTTTAGTTTCCTTTGCTTCAAAATCAATATATTTACCTTTATATATACCATTATAATCTGTCGTAGATGGAATTTTAAAATATGCTTCTTTTATAACGGCTTCTATTCTTGAAGGATAATCTACTTTAGTAATTGTAATAGGAGTAGGTTTTTTATGAATAACTGCAATATCATTAACTAAATAATAATTATTTGTTTCATTCAATTCATTTTCTAAATTCATACCTCTATTACCATAAGAAGTTTTTTTAATCTGTTTAGATATCCTTGTTGGATAATTCATTATATCACCCAACTATAATTATACAATAAAAAAATATTTTTTACTATATTATTTTATGAAAAAATAAAAGTTCTAATTTTATCTAGTTTTGTCGAAACTAATGTTTTTATAAAATAAATATGCTAAATTGTTTTTGAGGTGATAAAATGCGTTATAAACATATGAATATTAACTTATTATTTGATGAAATGATTGAAGATGTGAATTACTTAAAAAATAAAACAATATTTATAAATAAAAAAAATAATCAATAAGATTATTTAGTTTCAAAATGATTAAATAATATACCTATATTGATTATTCCACAAATACCTACAATTATATAAACTAATTTTGCTAAGAAATTCATATTAAGTGTTTCTACAAAAATAAAATCAACTAAATTGAAATCAAATAATCCAATTAGTCCCCATACGATAGCGCCTATTATTGTAAAAACTAAAGCAATTTTTTGTAAAGTTTCCATAATTTGCTCCTTTCTTACTATATATAATGCTCTAAATACCTTAAATTATTCATATAAAAAAATAAAACCCATATAATTAATTGAAATTAATTTTAGGGGTGAATATATGAAGAAAAAAGTTTTATTAATGATTTTTACAATGTGTTTATTATTAACAGGATGTTTTGGTAAAAAAGATAATTATAAAAATTTTATTAAAAAAATGAAAAAAATTGATAAATATTATTTAACAGGAACATTAGAAATACTTAATAATGAAGATGTATATACATATAGTGTAAAAGCATCTTATAAAGATAAAGATTACTATAAAGTAAGTTTACTTAATAAGACAAATGATCATGAGCAAATAATATTAAAAAATAATGATGGAGTTTATGTATTAACTCCTTCACTAAATAAAAATTTTAAATTTCAAAGTGAATGGCCATATAATAATTCACAAAGTTATCTACTTCAAAGTATAGTTAATGATATAGAACTTGATAAAAAAAGAAAAGTAAGCTATAAAAATAATCAAACTATTATTACTGTTAAAGCTAATTACACTAATAATCCAAAATTAATCAAAGAAAAAATATATATAGAAAACTCATTACCAAAAAAAGTAGAAGTTATTGATAAAGATGGAAATGTTATTATTAAAATGAATTTTGATAACATAGATCTAAAACCAAAATTTTCAAAAACATATTTTGATGTAAAAACAAATACATCTTCTAAAACAAAAGAAACATCTAAACAATTAGAAGATATAGTGTATCCTATGAATATGCCAAAAAACACTTATTTAGCAAGTGAAGATAAAGTAAATAAAACAGACGGAGAAAGAGTAATACTAACATTCTTAGGAGAAAAACCTTTCACATTAGTAGAAGAAACAGTAAATGTAAGCAAAGAATTAGAAACAATTAATGTAGTAGGAGAACCAGAATTACTTATTGATACTGTAGGAGCTCTATCTGATAATTCAATTACTTGGATAAGTGATGGAGTAGAATATTACGCTACTTCAGAAACATTAAAAGAAAGTGAACTTTTAGATGTAGTTAAATCGATGAATAATATACCTGTTGCTAAAATAAAGTAGTTTCTACTTTATTTTTCTATTGATAAAGATTAAAAAATATGATAATATGAATTTGGTGATTACATGAAAAAGGAGCAAAGACAAATAATAAAAGCAAATGGGTCGGCTGAAAGTGATGAATATAAAAAATTAATAATATTAATAATTATTATTGCAGCAGTATTTATATTGTTTTATGTATTAACAACAATGTTTACTAAGAAAAATAGTGATAATATATTTAAAAATGATTTAAATGCTACTGAAATAAAGTATGATGAAATACTAGCTGGTGATATGTTTACAAAAAATGGTAGTTATTATGTATTATTAATTGAAGAAGATGATCAATATAAAGATTTATTTGATAGTTATATATCTGATTTAGATACTAAGATATATAAAGTTGATCTAAGTAGTGCATTTAATAAAAAATATCTTTCAGATGAATATTCATATAAAGAAGATAATTTTAAAACAAAAGGAACTGTTTTAATTAAAGTAGAAGATCATAAGATAGTAGGACATTATGAAACAAAAGAAGGAATAATAGAAAAATTAAAAGATTTAAAAAAGTAAATCTTTTTTTTTAAATAAAATTGAAATTAATTAAATAATATGATAATATTAAATAGGTGATTGTATGGCTAAGAAAGAAGAAATTAAAAACGATACAAAAATAAAAAAAGTTAATAATAAAGTAGTAAATAAAAAAACAGCAAAAAAAGAAAGAAATAAAACTCCTATAAAAAAAGAAATAAATAAAAAACCCACAAGTGAAAATTCTTTTTCAACAATAGAGGTTATAGTATTAATTATTATATCGGTTGTAGTAAGCTTGATAGTTGGTAGTATTATTACTTATAATTTAAATAAGAATAGAACTTCTAAAATTAATCAAAGTAGTGAACTTAAAAAATTTATTAAGAACTATAATTATATAATAGATAATTATTATGAAGATGTAGATAAAGATAAATTAATAAATAAAGCTATTGAAGGAATGTTATCTTCATTAGATGATGAATACTCATATATGATGGAAGGAACTGATTCAGATAACTTTGATGTTCAACTTGAGGGAGAATATAAAGGTATAGGAGTTGAAATCGTTAATTTGGAAGATGGTAAAATAGCTGTGTATAGTGTTTTTGAAGATTCACCTGCTGAAAAAGCTGGATTAAAAGTAGGAGATATAATTAAAAAAGTAGATGATAAAGATTGTGCTGATATGTCTACCTCAGATCTGTCTAATTATATAAGAAATACTGATAAAAAAGAATTCAATTTATTAGTTGAAAGAAACGAAGAAGAAAAAGAAATTACTATAATAAAAGAATTAGTTACAATTAAATCAGTAAAATCTAAAACTTTTGAAAAGAATGGTAAAAAAATAGGGTATATATATATAAGTATATTTTCTAATGTTACAACAAAACAATTTAAAGAAGAATTAGAAAAATTAGAAAAAACTGGTATTGACTCTCTTATAATAGATGTAAGAGATAATACAGGTGGTCATTTAACAACTGCCACAAAATTAATTTCATTATTCTTAGATTCTAAACATGTTATTTATAGAACAAATACTAAAGGAAAAATAAAAAAATTTTATTCTACAGGAAAAGAAACTAAAAAATATCCAATTGTAGTTCTTCAAAATCATAATTCAGCATCCGCATCAGAAATGTTAAGTGCTGCTTTAAAAGAGGAATATGGAGCTACTGTTGTAGGAGAAACTAGTTATGGAAAAGGAACAGTACAAGAATTATTAGATATTGATAATGATATCGAATACAAGATTACTACAAAGACATGGTTAACACCAAAAGGTAATTCTGTAAATAAAAAAGGTATTGAGCCTGATCGAAAAGTAACAATGAATGCTGAATATGAGAAAAATCCAAGTGATGAAAATGATAATCAATTACAAGAAGCAATAAAAATAATTTCTAAAAAATAAAATAAAAGACTATCAAGTCTTTTTATTTTTTTAAAAATAGTATATAATACTTTTTGGAAGAGGTATAAAATATGAAAAAAATATGTATAGGAGACAAATTTCAGATACAGTGTTATAAACATAATGGAAATGTTCATAGATGTTGGGAAGAAGCTGTAGTATTAGAAGTTAATAAAGATTATATAGTTTGCGGGAATAATAAAACATTAGTAACAAGATCAGAAGGAGTAAGTTGGAGAACAAGAGAACCAGCTATTATGTATTTTTTTAAAAATGAATGGTACAATGTAATAGCACAACTTAAAAGTGATGGCATATATTATTATTGTAATATAGCAACCCCTTATATATTAGAGGAGGATACAATTAAATATATTGATTATGATTTAGATTTAAGAATTTTTCCAACAGGAGAATATAAAATATTAGATAGAATGGAATATAAATATCACAAAAAGATAATGAACTATTCTGATGATTTAGATATAGCTATAAAAAATGGCTTAGATGATTTAATAAATAGATATAAAAATAATTCAGAAATATTTAGTTCAGATAAAAATTATAATTATTATGAAATGTACGAAAATATAAAAAGATATAATGAAATTCATAATTTTTAGAATATTTTACTATTTTGATAATATAATATACTGTAGTTTAGTAAAGTATTTTACATAATTTTTTACAAATTTTAAAAAAGTGAAAAAAATGTAAAAAAATGCTTGACTATAGTTTTTTTATTTGATATATTAGTATTGCTTTTTGAGAAGGAATGAGTTAAAAAAACAAAAAAATTAAAAAAAACAATTTTTTTAAAAAAACTCTTGACTTTACAAAAAGTATTTGATATATTATTAATGCTTCATGCAAAAAGAAGCAGAATGATCTTTGAAAACTGAGCAAAAATGTCAATTCAAATAAGTTAGGAAAAAACAATTCAGTAAAAAAAGATATTTTTTTTTGGAGAGTTTGATCCTGGCTCAGGATGAACGCTGGCGGCATGCCTAAGA
>ERZ842401.6844-NODE-6844-length-11962-cov-8.424120_pt1 | contig 11962 bp, 13 predicted proteins | sample MGYA00521270_ERZ842401 | MGnify/ENA primary metagenome ERZ842401 (study PRJEB31892, sample SAMEA3878208) | bioreactor metagenome | biome: Moose rumen | place: Sweden | collected 2011-10 | study: EMG produced TPA metagenomics assembly of the PRJEB12797 data set... | reverse complement strand
TACCAACAGGAGCGACGATGTGAGTAATTCCCAAGCGTGAAAAGATTTCAGGTATTGCAGGAAGTCCGGGCCCTTGAAGAAAACAACCTTTTTTCTCGCGCAAAATCCCCTGTGTCGATAAAAGCCATCGGTCGCGAATTGCTTCGGGTGAAAGCCATACCCATTCGGCCTCTTGAACCCCTCGTGAAAATTCCTCTTGAGCAAAACAATTTTTACGTCCTGCGGCTCTGTCGTCGAACACGGCAATTCTCCAGCCCCAATCCTGCATAAACGGCAATAAGTCGCGTTCATAGCCGAGTACAGCAACTTTATCACCTCGAGCACAAGGCATAATCACATCAAGCATAAGGCCCCCTAAATTTTCAAACGGGACAAGAACAGAACATGCCGCTGAAGCTGCCGCGAACTCCTGAGGAAAAGGCGAGACGTATAACTTTGCGAGTTCCTGAAGGCTTGACGATAACAATGCTTCCGTGTGAATTGGCCGAGCAGTATGAGGTTCCTTCATTGAGTCCGGGACAAAGCCAACGCCGTAACGCCCGTCATCGCATAAAATAAAGCTGGCATGCCATCCGAGAATTAGACGTGATATTTTTGCGTCAGTCTTGTCGTGTAAAATTTGTGATAGGCTCTCGAAAAAGTTATTGCTCAATAAAAATTTATTCCTTCTTTATAATTTTCCTCAGCCAATTATACAAGCCTAGCTTCTGAGTGAGAAAAATTATAAATCTTCTTAGAAGGTAAAGTGAAAGGTGAAAATAATCTGTTTTGGATTTGCCGCATGTTACACTGATGAAAGGGAAAACGCTTGAATATTTTCTGCATAATTTACAAAATTCGGATATGAAAGCAAAATTTACAGAGTTTTTAGATCCCTGTCCTGTATGAATTACATCTGCATCACAAATATAAACATGCCCCCCCCCCCTGTACGTAATTTGACTTAGTCCGTAAACATGCCTCAGCCGCATATAAATGCCAATTATCGCAAATTATTTCATCGAATGGATATTCAAGAAAATGTTTAGCGTGGCCGGCAAAAAAACACTCATCAAGTGTATCGCCTTCCATAAAGCCATTAACAACACGATTAGGGCCTGCATATGTAAGATTTTTCCCATGCCTGATATTAGAAATCGTTCCGGGTATTTCAAATTTTGTTCCAGCAACTCCGAGAATATCATCAGGCCCAGTTTTTTCAAGATAGTTCATGAATTTTGCCAGTGCATCAGGTGTAGTAAGAATGATATCTTGATGCGAGTAGATTACATATTTCGTTTTAACCTGGTTAATCACAGAGTTCAACGCTTTTGAACATGCCGAAAAATTTTTATTGTCTCTGTTGTCAATCCCTATTAACTCGTAAGGGCAAGTTTGAGTTTTTAGGGAGTTCACGAGATCATTATAAGCCTTCTCGTTATTGTAACAGCAAACTATAGTTACATTGCTCATAAAATTTTACTCCTTTAATTCTTCTAGCTTAAAGCTCAATTCTTCCCAGTGAGAATATAAAGATTTTAATTTATTGTCAAGTTTATCACGCTCAATCATTAATTCCTGTATCTTCTTCGAGTTCGATAATGTCTCAGGTTCACACAAAGCCCCGTCAATCTCGTTAATCTTCGCTTCAACTTCAGCAATCTTCTTCTCACATGAGGCAATCGACTTCTTAATCGCCCGAATTTCCCTTAGTGAATTTTCATCACGCTTAACGTTCTTAACTTTCGACGGAACTTTTTCACCTTTAACGTCAGACGCAAGAGTTTCTTCACGTTTCTCAAGGAACCAGGAATAATTGCCGGGATAATCATATAATTTCCCGTCCCGAAGCTCTAAAACTCGTTCAGCTAAAGCATCAAGAAAATGCCGGTCATGTGAGACGATTAACAACGTCCCCTGATATTTTAGCAATGCTCGTTCGACGATTTCACGGGTATTAACATCAAGATGATTTGTAGGCTCATCGAGTATCAAAAAATTTGTCTCCTCAAGCATGAGTTTATACAGGGCTAATCTTGCCTTCTCGCCTCCGGATAAAACGCTTGCGGGTTTATGAATGTCATCGCCGGAGAATAAAAACGCTCCGAGTAAATTTCTTCGTTCAACGTCGTTCAATTTTGATGAGACTGCACGGGCTTCTTCCCAGACTGTATGAGAGTAATTGATATTCAGCGCGCTTTCTTGTGAATAATACGAGAATTTCACGTTATGACCGAGTTTTATTACGCCTGAAGTCGGCTCTTCGTTCATGCTGAGTAATCGCAAGAGTGTAGATTTTCCGGCTCCGTTGACCCCAACCAGCGCAATACGCTCGCCCCTGTTCAGGACAAAATTTACGTGCTCAAAAACTCGTAAGTCATCATAAAATTTTGCGACTTCATTAACCTTCAAAACTTCCCAACCTGACGGAGGAGCTTCGGGGATTGTGAGATTTATAGTTTTATTATTCTCGGCCAATTCTATACGTTCAATCTTCTCTAACTGCTTAATCCTGCTCTGAACTTGGGCGGCTTTCGTGGCTTTGTAACGAAATCTATTGATGAAACTTTCTATGTGATGAATTTCTGCCTGCTGACGGGTAAATGCTTTTGCGAGTAATTCACGGCTCTGTTCTTTTGCAATGATATACTCGTCATAGCTGTAAGGATAAAGGGTAATCGTTCCGTGTTCCAAATCTGCGATGTTCTCGGCGATATTCTCAAGGAAGCGTGTATCGTGTGAGACTGCGACGATTGCTCCCCTGTGAGTTCGTAACCAACCTTCAAGCCATTCCATACTTTCAGTGTCAAGGTGATTAGTAGGCTCGTCAAGCAATAAGACATCATGAGCTGACAATAACAGCGCGGCAATAGCAATCCTCATCTTCCAGCCTCCGGAAAAATCCCGGCAGTTTTTTTCCTCATCGCCAAGTTTGAAGCCTAAGCCGTGAAGAACTTTCATAGCCATTGACTCGAAAGCGAAGCCTCCGGAGTTCTCAAAGCGTCGTTCAAGCCTCGAATGCTCGTTCAATAATTCCTCGTGATTTTCCGGTGAACTCGATAATTTTTCCTCAACAGCGCGTAATTTTCTCTCGATTTCAGCGATACCGGCCTTATTCTTGAGATATTGCATTAACGGGACAGCCTCAAGCTCGACTAAATCTTGAGGAAGATAACCGACCGTTAAATTTTTCGAGCGTTCGATTGTGCCGTTATCAGCTTCAATTTCTCCCGTCAGAACTCGCAATAAAGTCGTCTTGCCTGTACCATTTGGGCCGACAATTCCAATTCGGGCGTTATCGGGAATTTGCAACGATAAATTTTTGAATATAACTTTTTCGCCGAATGATAATGATAAATTTTTAATGTCAATCATGCCTGTAATACTATCACAAAGCACAAAAAATCCCCGCAGATTTACTGCGAGGACCGAAAATTAACTTGCTTATTACGCTTCGGAAGTTATGCTGACTTTCTTATGAGCTTTATCCTGGCTCTTTTCGGCAACTTCGACCGTGAGAACTCCATTCTTGAAACTTGCTTTTGCGCTCTCCGGATCTGCTTCAACTGGGAATGATAAAACCCTTTCGACTTTTCCGTAACGTCTCTCACTCCGGAAGTAGCTTTTATCGTCGCCGCCCTCTTTGACTTCGGATTTCTTCTCGGCTGAAAGTGTGAGCCTGTCAGAATAAACGTGTAAGTCAACGTTGTCGGGATTAATTCCGGGTAATTCTGCCTCAACAAAAATTTTTCCGTCTTTACGGTATAAATCTACTTTTGCTCCGAAGCCCGGAAAATGTTCCTCGAAAAATGGTGCGCTAATTCCTCGTGTAAGTGAATCAAACATTTCTTCGGGGTCCATCATCATTTTCATCATCGGGTAAAATCTTTCTCTTGCCATTGTAATCAATCTCCTTAATTTTTTATTTATCTCTGTTGTTCTCTCACAACGCCGGAAATTATATTACTGACATTCTTTGATTTTATCGTATGAATTTCTGATTAACTCTTACTATCTTTTACTGACTTTTATTAATTTATCGTTCTTTCGAAAAAATGTTCGTTGTAATGGCAGGCATGGCAAAGTGTAATTAAATCCTCCATAGGCTCATTCCCCATATGTTCGTAAGTCAGATGATGAACTTCTAAGTGTTCTTGTGAGCCGCATTTTTGACACTTATAGTTATCCATACTTTTACGGCGTTCGCGAGTTGCCTTCCATTCAGGAGATTGCTTGTATAGTTCATACTGTTTACGCTGCCTAATATCGCTGTCGATTTTGTAGTCTCCTGCAAAAACTTTTTCTTTCTGATGGGCAACCTTCTCAACGGTCCACCAAGCAGGCTGAGACTTCCAATGAAAAACGGGTTCTTTGACTTTATAAATTTCCCATTGTTCCAAACTTCGAGCGGGAATAACCCATTTGCAGAATACATCATCTTTCCGATACATAAAGAGAAGAAAAGCACCTTCTATTCGTCCTTGTCTGCACTCTGAAGCAAGGTAGCTAAGAGGAGCTTTTCTTACTATACCCCTTTTAGTAAGAAATTTATATGCCTCTGCAATTTCCCCTAAATCATAGTAAATCTCAATCATACTTTAATAATGCTTCAAGGACACGTTTAACGTTAGCTTTGCATTCGTCAAATTTCTCGCCAGGATGAGCCTCGTAAATTTTTTCGCCGTCAATAAACATCGTCGGAACTCGGTAATAATCATATTGAGCTGAAATTTCAGAATTTTGATTTTCCTCAACCCAATCAATTTTTACCTCAGAATATCTCGCGTCCTCAGCAATTAATTCCTTCAGTGCTTCACGGGCCTGTTTGCAATACGGACATCCTTCAAGATAAAACGCTAAAACTTTCTTTGATGACATAAACTTTTTCTCCTTTCATTTTCAGTTCAGCTTGAGCGGGACGGGGCAATGACAATTGATTGTCATGCGCGTAGCCGGAGGGTGGGAGCGAAAGCCGAACTGTTACACTCTTCACAGTGAAAGCCTATTTTCAAGATATCATACAGATAAAATCCCCAATCCCATGATTGAGCATCTATTAGCTTCGACATTATCGCTTTATAATGTGCCTAGTACTTAACGCAAAATTATACTCGCTAATATCATCTTAAATTTTCTGCAAGTATATTTTCACTGATAGTATATAATAATTCTCACAAAATTTTTCAGACTGAGAGGTTATCACTCGTGCGCAGGTCAATCAAGGCTCGTTCTTCGTTCCTTTTGATGATAGACATTCAAGAACGTTTAATGCCAGCCATTTACAATAAAGATGAAATTCTGACAAACTCCGTGCGTATTCTCACTTCTGCCCGTCAACTTTCCGTGCCGTCTATAATAACTGAACAATACCCAAAAGGAATTGGCCCGACTGTCCCGGAACTCAAAGAATTAATCCCGGAAGGTTCAAGCATAATCGCTAAGACGGAATTCTCCTGCTGTGAAGCTCATGATTTCAGCGACGCATTCTTAAATCTCAACTTCAATTCCGGCACAAAAGATACAGCAATATTATTCGGCGTTGAAAGTCATATTTGCGTGTTAGCGACGGCAATTGACCTTCAGGAAAAATACAATCTCAACGTCGTAATCGCGGCCGATGCTTGCGGAAGTCGAACAGAACAAAATCACAAACTCGCTCTCGACGCAATGCGTTCACTTGGCTTTCTTGTTGTCCCTACTGAAACCGTAATTTATCACATGCTCGAGAAGGCCGGAACCCCTGACTTCAAAGCTCTTCTGCCATTGTTCAAGTAAAGTCATAAAATCTTGCGCAAGAAGAAGAAATCATCACGGGGCAAGACAATTTTATTGTTCATAGCTCTGCTTTGTTATATATATTTCAGGGGAATTGGAGATCACGGCCTAATTGATACGCTCGAAGGCATAAACGCTTCAGTCTCTCTGCATATGTTCGCGGCTGGGAATTATTTCACGCCTAAAATTGGTGAGGCTTTCACGGCTGGAAGTTCACTCGGAACTTGGTGGCTTGAGGCTTTAGCACTAAAATTTTTCGGCTGGGGTGAGTTTGCTGTACGTTTCTGGTCGGCACTCTCAGGCTTGGGAATGATCTTAGCTTCTGCTTTAGCCGCACATTCTTCACCTGGAGATTCTTCACGTAAATCCTGGTTCGCCGCTTCAATCTGCGCAAGTATGACAGTCTGCTTCGTAGTCTCGCAATTAGCCTCTGAACACGCAATATTCGCTTTCTTAACGGCTTTAACAATGGTCGGAGCAGTTCGTGCACGCAACAATAAACGCTGGATTGTAATCTCACATATCGCTTCAACTTTAGCTTTCATCTCACACGGAGCCGGCGGATTATTTCTCTCATGGTTCGCCCTGATAATTTATTGCGTTATGGCTAATGACTGGGATTTATTACGCGATTTCTTCACTTGGCCGTCTGGAATAATTATCACGATTGTATTTTGCGGATTTTATTTTATCTTGCTCGCTCTGATTAATCCCTCGATAATTCATTTTATGCGTTGTCAAGGTCATAATTACACGTTCGGCGGCATGACGGGAATAATAGTTTTCTCGTTCATGAGCTTTTTTCCGTTTCATGGGTTTATTCTCCGGGCAATTTATGAAGTCTTCCCCCGCAAAATTCCTGCTGATAAATCTCCGGAGTTCTTAATGTTCATATGGGCTTTGACGTTCGGATCTGCCGCAATCGCTTCAGGAGATATTCTCGCACTAGCTTCGTGTGTACCGGCTTTGTCGGCAATCGTCGGGAGAAAGTTGGATTTATGGCTTGCACAGAAAAAGTTATTCGCTGTATGTTATGCCGTCGTGATAAATACGATTATATTAGTTCCAGTTTTCTATATTATATTGCCGTTCATGATGAATAAAATTCCGTTAATTCGTGCCTCGATGATGTCGCTAATTCCTTATGCTCTGACAGCTGGATTATTCATTTTCGCATGCTGGCATTACACGAAGACGAAGGAAATTAAGAAATGGGTTCGCAACGTTCCGGCAGCAGCTTTATTATGTCTTTTTCCTCTCGCTGGAGTGTTTAATCTTACGGCAGATTTATACTCAATTCGAGATGTCGGCTTGAGAATGCGTGAAGTCGTGCAAGGGAACAACAGGGTAATTCAATACGGCGTGAATTTTCCGTCAGTATATTTTTACACGTTCAGGAACTCGAATATTATTGACGCAAGATTAACGCCCGGAGTTGCTGAGAGAAATTTTGCGGCTGATAATACCCTGATTAATTCATTATGGCCGGGAAAAGAGCGAGTATTCGTGATTATGCGTGAAAATATGCAGACTGAGAACGTTATACCGAAAAATATTTATACTTTGCTTGAAGCTAATGGGATATTATTATTCACTAATCAATGAGTAATTTTGAAAGGGAGTAAATAAATTTTATGCGTAAACTTTTGCTTGTTATAGTTTTAATCGTGTCAATAAGTTCATGTGCTTTTGCTGATGTTGAACCTGACAGGGAACTTCACAAGGTTATTGGCGGATTATATTCACTTGCGGCGGCTGTTGACTTGAACGAGAATGTGAAGCCTGATATTAGCCAGCTGAGAAAATATTTTGCAAGTTCACCTGATGACATGAAAATATCCCGCGTCAAAAACTCAATCTGGGCAGGAGTTGAAGTCGCGAAAAACTCAGACACTCGAAATTATTTACGTTCACACTCTCAGGAACTCGGCATTGCTGAAAGTCCCGAAGGCTCTGCATGGCTTGGAGGACAATTTGCCTGGATGAAGATTGCTGATGTCGTGAAAGGCAAGATTGTTCCGGTGAAATTTTCAGTTTCAGAAGGAGACGGAAAAATTTTCTTCAACGTTCACGGCCAAAATTCATGGTGGATGGCTAATCCGGATTTTACAGATCAAGCATCACAGGAAATTTTGAGCAGGTACGGAGTTAATCAGCCGAATTTACACGTTCCAGCTAAAAGCTCAAGAGTAAGCATTTACGATTCAGTCAGACCTTCAGCAGTCGGAACTCCTGAGAAAATGCACGTCGGACGAAAAAGAAGCAGCTTTGACATGGATATTGAACTCGGCAACGTAATTTTTGATCCGATACCGAACAGGCCAAGAAATTAAATTAAAGGAGGCAATATAAAAATGGCAGTATTAATTTGCGGAGGAGCAGGCTATATCGGCTCTCACAACGTCAGGGCATTCACGGCTCACGGCGAAGAAGTAATCATCGTTGACAACTTAGAAACCGGACATAAAGCGTCAATTCCTGAGGGCATAAAGTTTTACGAGGGCGATATTCGCAACGCTGAAGTCCTCGATAAAATTTTCACCGAGAACAAAATTGAAGCTGTCGTACACTTCTGCGCGTATTCACTCGTGGGCGAGAGCGTCGATAAGCCATTGAAGTATTTTAACAATAATGTCGGCGGAATGATTTCCCTTCTTGAAGCAATGCAGAGGCACAACGTAATGCGCATAATCTTCTCGTCAACGGCCGCAACTTACGGTGAGCCTAAACGTATTCCAATTCTCGAGACTGACGAGACAATCCCGACGAACCCTTACGGTGAAAGCAAGCGTATCATGGAAAAAATGATGAACTGGGTCAGCAAACGTTATGACATTCGTTATGTCTCACTGCGATATTTCAACGTTGCTGGAGCTTGGCATGACGGCTCAATCGGTGAAGATCACAAGTGCGAAACTCACTTAATCCCGTTAATTTTACAGGTTCCATTAGGCAAGCGCGAGAAAATTACGGTTTACGGCGACGATTACCCGACCAAAGACGGAACTTGTATACGCGATTATATTCACGTCGAGGACTTAGCAAGAGCGCATATCTTAGCTCTGGAATATTTACGGAACGGCGGCGAGAGTAATATATTCAACTTGGGAAGCGGCGACGGTTATTCTGTCATGGAGATGATTGACGCGGCACGAAAAGTTACAGGTCATGCAATCCCGCTCGAAATCGGCACAAGAAGAGCAGGAGACCCCGCAAGGCTCGTAGCTGACAGCACAAAAGCTCATGAAATTCTTCACTGGAAGCCGGAAATTACCAGCATGGAAGATATTATAGCGACAGCCTGGAAATGGCATAAGTCCCATCCAAACGGTTACGCTGACTAATAATGAGTATATGGAGCAAAGTCCTGGATAATTGTCCCGGACTTCTTTGCTGTGTCGTAAATCTTCAGGGTAAATTAATTTACGCAACTCATGGTTACAAAATTGTAGCCTCAAGAATTTTCGGCCATCAATGCGAAGAAGGCGGGACTTATCCCCCGTTGATTACGGAGCTTGACAAAATTTTACACGGGGCTTTAACTTCGGCTGGGTTGGGAAAAGTTGACGCGTTCGAGGTTGCCGGACAGCCTAGAAATTGGGAGGTTATTGCATCTCCGCTGAAAATTGAGCCAAAGAAAATTGCCGGTGTCGTCATAAAACTTATTCAGGTTGAGAGACAAGACGCTGTGAATAATAACTCTCCTGTAATCATAAGCAATCCTGACATACTCGAAGCTGTACCGTTCAGGGCAGGAGTCGTTGACTCACATGGGATGTTCCTTTCCGCTAATAAATATCTGGCCTCGTGTGTGAGGAGTGAGCTTCAGGGCAAAAATATATTCGAGCTTATCAAGCCTGAAATTGAAGCTGACGTTGTCAATGTAATTCTCAGACGGACGGGAAGTTTTGAGTGCCTCATGTATGATATTAATATCCGTGAAAATTTCTATGATGAAGCGGCTATGACATATCTTGATGAGGAGCTGAACGATGAATTTACTGCTGAAAAAGGCAATCCCCGCTTGATGAAAATTCACGCAAGCCCAATAACCTGGAACGCTAAAGAATGCACAATGCTTACGTTTGAGGATATTACGGATTATAAGCGAACTCATGACCAGCTGAGACGGTTATTAACGTTTGACGCTCATACGGGAATTCTTAATAGGCGTGGAATTGAACAGGTAATCTCAAGCGAGATTGGCCGGGTAATACAGACTTCGGGACAAATGAGCTTAATCATGATTAATATTGACAAGTTCACCGGCTTTAATAAAAACAAAGGCTACATGTCAGGAACTCGAACAATAAGAAATGTTGTGAATAACATCAAAAGTTTTCTCAAGGATAAAGTGAAGTGCGTAATTTCACGATGGCAAGGCGACGAGTTATTAATTCTTGCTTACTGTTCAGGAGCTAGGGCCGTAATTCTTGCTGATGAGATAAGAAAAAATTCTGACGGTATCGAACTCAGCGCAGGAGTTGCAGATTTGACAGATGGCGGCTACGTAAGCACGAGTGAGTTTATCGGGGCGGCTTATGACGCTTTGACACTGGCAAAGACTTCCGGCGGAAATAGAACGGTCCTTGCGGGTAACTCATGAGGGCATTAAAACGTTTCGGACAAAATTTCCTGGTTGATAAAAATATTCTCGCTCAGATAATTTCCCGCTCCGGAGCTTGTGAGAATGACTGTGTGCTTGAAATTGGCCCGGGTCATGGCGTATTAACTCGTGCTTTGCTGGCTGAGAATGTCCGGTGTCTTCATGTTATAGAGCTTGACGAGAGATTAAGGCCTGAACTTGAGGAGTTAGCTTTAAGCGAGAAAAATTTATTTATTCACTGGGGAGATGCCGTAAAATTTGATTATGCCGAGTTAAACCCGTTCCCTGACAAAATCATCGCTAATATCCCGTATAACATCACGACACCTTTAATCTGGAAATTATTGCATTACGACGTGAGATATATGCTCTTCATGTTGCAAAAAGAAGCCGCCCTGAGATTAACAGCCAAGCCCGACACTAAAGCGCGTTATCCTTTGGGCGTAACGATTGAAGCGATGGGACGAGCTGAGATTGTGAAAAATGTCTCGCGTGAATGTTTCAGACCAATTCCCGAAGTTGATTCGGCACTCGTCGAGATTGAGATTACACGAAACTTTGAACTCGTTAATAATCCCTTATGGAGCGAAATTTTACACAAGGGATTTTCACACAGACGAAAAACTTTGCTGAATAACTTTCGCGGCTTCATTGACGCTTTAACTTTGGGAGAATACGCGACAATGCGAGCCGAAGATTTAACGTGTGAAGAATGGCTTGAAATATATAAAAAAGTCCTCCGCACATAACTTACGGAGGAAAATTTTTACTTTTTCTCTTCTGGGTCAGGCTGAAGCTCTATTTCCTCTTCGACTGCCTCAAACGGAATTTCCGTAAAGCTCATAGGTTCTCCCGCAGAAATTTCTTCTTCTTCGTCGTCCTCGCCTTCTTCGCCGCCTTCAGCAGGATCAAGCTCCTCAATCTCAACGGCTAAATCGTCAGCTTCTTCATCATCATCCGAATTTTCCGGCATCACGACAGCTTCAATGTCAGCTTCTTCATCGTCTCCCTCTTCGGTCTCAACCTGCGCTAACTCTTCAGCTTTTTCACGAAGACTTTCATCAAGGCTTTCTTCCATCTGTCTAAACGCTTCGGCTTCTTCCTCGTCTGGTTCGTCCTGACCTTCAGGGATTAGGTCCTCGACGGTCTCGGCTTCTTCAGGCTCAGGGAGTTTCTCCGTAATTTCCTCAGTAATTGTGTCCGCAGGCTCCTCGTTTTCTTCGATAACAACTTCGGAATTTTCTTCAGGCTCCGGCTCAGGCTCTACAGGCTCAGCTTCCGGCTCAGGTTCAGGCTCTGAAATTTCCGGTTCTGGTTCAACTTCCGGTTCTGGTTCAGGCTCTGACGTTGCTTCTTCGGGGACGGGTTCAGGTTCGGGCTGTTCGGGTTCAGGCTCGGTTATTTCTTCCGGAGTTTCCGGCTCACTTTCAGGAATATTCATATCCGTCGGCTCTTCACTCGCGAGTTCTCCGGTTTCTTCTTCGACTGGCGACAAAGTTACAGTTTCATTCACCGGCAAATCCTCGAACTCTTTAGCGTTCTGGACAACAGGAACGATTACGGCGATAACTTTCGTGTTATGTCCGTCTCCTGCCGCGTCTT
>ERZ842401.6843-NODE-6843-length-11964-cov-5.194559_pt1 | contig 11964 bp, 9 predicted proteins | sample MGYA00521270_ERZ842401 | MGnify/ENA primary metagenome ERZ842401 (study PRJEB31892, sample SAMEA3878208) | bioreactor metagenome | biome: Moose rumen | place: Sweden | collected 2011-10 | study: EMG produced TPA metagenomics assembly of the PRJEB12797 data set... | reverse complement strand
TCAGCATGCCTTTTTCATGATCCCGTTTGCCCGCGGTGGCCTGAAAGCCGAACAGAATCTGCTTTTCGCACACCGAATGATCCAGAATTGCCTGCTGCATAACGGCGGGACGCATGTTGTTGCCTACCAGCACCACGAGCGGGGAATAGATGGCCGCCAGCGATTCAAGGATCGCCGGCATTCTGTTGTACGGCATGACGGCGAATACGGCATCATAGGCTTTTTCCTCTTCAATGTCGCCGATCACCCTCGGATGATCCAGCGTGGTCTTCCGCTGGAGATGATGGCGGATCCTCAAGCCGTTCTGCTGAAGCTGCTCCTTCCACGGACCGCGGGCCAGAAGCGTCACATCATTCTCGGCTGTGCAAAGGACATGCGCCAGATAACAACCGATCACGCCGGAACCGTAAACCAGTACCTTCATTTTCTTCGCTCTCCTCATGCTTTCCGGGGCGGCCCGCTTCATACCGGCGTCTCCATAAACTCATCAATCGCATTCAGCACAGGGACCGTGTATCGCTCCCCGCCAAAGAGCCACTGTTCGTGCTGCATATCAAATTCACGGATTTCCGGATCGCGAAAATACTTCCTGTAGCGTTTCAAATATTTCTCGCCCATCTTATTGGCATAGATGAAGTGGACCAAAGTGTGTTCCACATGGATGTCTTCCTCAAGATGTGTGAGCAAATCAGTGTAGTACTCGTTTCGGATGGATTCGGGCCTGAATTTTGAGAAGCAGCCCATGAACCTGTCAGCCGTTTCATCGCTCATCTCAAAGAATGACTTGAGCTTTTCCCGGGCCTTTGCCTGCTTCTTTTCGCTGCCGGTAAAGCTGGTCAGCAGCGGCACGACGAGCTTCGATTGAAGCCACGCACTGAGCCTTCCGCTCTGGTCAAGGTCAGGGCTGCCAAAGATGCCGTGATCGATATGCACCTTCTGCCGCATGATCAGCTGTCCCACGAAGGTGCTGCCCAGGGAGGAGCCGAGTGCCCCGTACAGCCTCCCACCGAAGTGTTCCTGAATATACCGCTCGATCCTTTCCGTCACCGTGATCATATCCGCGAAGACAGCGTCGCTTCCGTCAAAGCCATCGTAGTTGACGCAGATCAGGTGATACTTTTCTCCAAGCCTGTCCAGCACCGTGGCGAAGTTCGTTTGATAATCGCAGGCTGTTCCCGGTAGGAGCATCAGCGTTTTGCCGCTCATGCTGCCCTTCTCATCAAATTGCATTCGATTCCGCCTCCTTCATCAGCCGCACCATCAGATCCCAGCCCTCTTTGGCCTCTTTCACGATCGGGAAGACGGGATAGCAGTGGAACATGCCTTCACCGACGATCATTTGATAATTCACACCGTATTTCTTCATGGCCGCCTCAAAGGACGGCGCGCAGGCGTACAGCGTCTCATCGGAACCATAGATGAAGGTCACGCGGGGACAGTTTGTAAAATCGCCCCGCTGCAGCCAGAGCATGTAGTCCGGCACGCTGTCGTCCCCGTGACGCATGATCTCCACCGCGGTTTTCATATATTGGGCCGGGATGGCGACGTCCTTTTGATCCAATTCCAGCATCCGCTGCCATTCCTCCTCGGTATCCACACAGGTTCCCGGAGAGACGGCCATGATATGGCCCGGCATCGGGGTATCCCGGTGTCCGTCATTGATGTATGGCACCATACCCAGCGCCAGATTCCCGCCGGACGATGTGCCCAGAACGGAGATGCGCTCCGGAGCATAATCCCTGAGCATCACTTTGTAAGTCTCATGGATCATCTCATAGGCTTTTGTCAGCGGATAATCCGTGCAAAGCGGATAATAGGGGATGAACAGATCAAGCCCTGTTTCCTTCGCAAACCGCAGCGCCTTTTTAACAGACGCAGGTCTTGGCGCGCTGACCATGCCGCCGCCGATCAGGAACAGATTCGCCCTGTCCGTATGCTCCCTGTGCATCAGCTTCAGCACAGGAAAACCCATGACGTCAATTCGGCTGATTTCAAAAGCATCGTCCTTCAAAGCCGGGATGCGGTTCTTCGCGTTCTGCTTCCTCCGGTTTTCCAGCAGCTCTTCCGTCGTGGCGCTGAGCCAACGCTTTTTGAGGCCCACCGCTGCGACCAGCTTTTTCAACACCGCATACTTGAATGACATTTGTTTCACCTCGATTGTTAGCACAAGCTAACTGATCAACAAAAATAAATGCACGTCACGTGCTTCTATGTTCAGTCCTTCCTGACGCTTCTCTCTGCCGTTTCTTTCGGCTTGGGCCCGGATCTGTGCTTCTCCGGTTTGACTGCGTCTTCCGGAATCGCCCAGGATCTGCCCAGTCGCTCCGCGCCTGGAATTCTTCCGTCCAAAGCGTACTGATTCACCCAGCGCACAGATATACCCCAGCGCTTTGCTGTTTCCTGTGCAGAACAATAACCTTTCACAACAACACCTCGTATCAGGGGTTCCTTACATCAGGAGGCAACGCTGTTAGCATCCTCTAACTACATTATATTCCATTTTTCGCAGAAGACAAGCAGAAAAATGGAAATACATCAAAAAATCAGTTTGCGGAATCTCCGCACTCTGCTTCCTGAGTTGCATTTGCGCACCTCCACCGGTAAACACCCGTGCTCAAAATGGTGCGGATGATTCTTGAACGCCCGTTCGTGATCACGGGGTGGATCATGGTGAAATTTAGGAAGCCCATTAAAATCAACGGGCGAACGAGCAGGTACCCCTTCATCTGTTTTCTGCAACTTTATCGCCCAAACCGTTCCTGATTTGGGTATTTGAGACGAAAATTCGCAGAATCTTCACCTGATCATACCTGAACCGTAATTACACACCATTTCACCTTTTTCATAACGCCAAATGGGGCAAAAGTATCACCTTTTGCATAGCAGCAATGCAAAGTTAATACATTTTGCAAAAAACTTGTTGAAGGCCAGCCCCCAATTCCAGAGCCTGCCGGGTCCGGGGCAGCCGCCCGTTCTCCACTGAAAACAGGCTGCCGGTCTGTTTTCCGGGCGCTGCGAGCCCCTGAAAACCAGAGCTTGCGCTCTGTGGTTGTGGGGTATTCCTGCGTTATACCCTGTGTCAGCTGACGCTGAAATATGAAGAAGACCCCTGCGCCTGTTGGCTGGTTTATGATACCAGCTTTTCAGGTGCAGGGGTTTGGTGATTTTGCTATTGATTATGGTACGTGTGATTTTTTGGTGCCAAACTGTTGCCACTCGGGGTTTTGAACGCCCTGAAACCCTTATTTTACGCGGGTTTCAGGATTTCGGACCTTATTCCCACTCAAGACTAAAGCCTTGACATCCTGTGAAAATATAGCACTTACAGTACACTTTTCCAGCAATTTATCCTTTCCATCCACGATTTATCAGTACGTCTTTGAACTTTTTGTAGCCAATTTGTAGCCAGCGGCTGATTCACCTCACCGCCACTTGGCGAAACAAAAAGCATGAAAAAGGAGATTGAAAAAATGTCTGCGAAAAGTATGGATACTCATGGACGCTGGCGCAGCGTCACGGTTGCTTTCAGGGTATCCCCCGAAGAAGATCAGCAATTGGAACGACTGGTACAATTAACTGGCCTCACAAAGCAGGACTATATCATCAGCAGATTGCTTGGGCGGGATGTTGTTGTGCAAGGCAACCTGCGCGTATACCAAGCACTCAAGGAAAACCTCGCCGAGGTATTAAGCAAATTGAACCGGATATGTCCAGGAGAAACCGTTCCTGATGATCTGCTCGACACGATCCGCTTTATCTCCAGCATCTTACAAGGTATGAAATAAGCAGAATGACAAAATTTGATCAGGCGCAGCTGCTTTCCGCTGCGCCTGATTCTAATGTGACAAATCAAGCAGTTTTCTTTCCTGCAAGTTCTTGAACTTTTTCCAAAGGTAATTCTGTTACTTGTGCTATAAGTTCAAGGGGAAATTGATTCAGTTCGATCATGTTCTTGGCAATCCGAATTGCTTTTTCATTTCTGGTCTCTTCAAACGCTTTGCACATAATTTCCACTCCTTCAGGGTTTTCCTTGTAGTACCGGGTTGCAGTTTTCAGCAGTTCATAGTTCATATCGTCGGGATCCCAACAGGAAAAATCATGCATCAGCTTTCCGATTTCGGAATCGTCCCGATAAGCCCCATTTACATACAGGATATGTTCCCCGTCGTCGAAGGGTTCATTCAGATCAAGATTGACCCTCTCCACTCTATAAAACGCTTTCCCTTTGGAAAACACGTCATGTTCCGTCACGAAAATTGTGTATGTATCCGGAAGTTCATCGAATTCTTGCCCGGCATCCAGGTTTTCCACGTCCATGGAACTGGAGTGATACCTGGCACGGTGCTTTCCAGCACCATGATCGGCCCGCTGCACTTCCAAATCATACTTTTTCCCCTGCGCATCCGTTCCATACGCATCCAGGCAAATGGAGCGAGCACCCACCAGCCTTTTCATGTCCTTCTGCGTCTCCAGCTTCGTGATTTCCAAATCCTTTTTCCCGGTGAGTATCCGCAGCACAAGCTGAGCCAGCGGAATATTATCCCGGAAAATGCACCGCATAAAGTCATCGTCGATTGGACGCAATCCCCGCAGCTTCGCCAAATCCTCCTGGCGCTCACGTTCTTTTCGTTCCTGACAGTTTTCAGGCATGATCCTCACCTCTGTTTTCAATCCATAATATAATTCTTCAAGAGGCCTACTTTTTCCTTCTATAAGGAAGAGTTAAACAATTGAATATCCATTAACAAAACTTGTTCATTATTCTCATCTAATTAGTGACCTCAGAGAATTCCATATTTGTTTTATAAAAATCGCCAAATCCTTAGCTTTAGATGGAAATATAAGCAAGAAGAAGGTCATTGCTGCTAAAGCAACTTGAACGAAAACCATAATCTTATTATTTCTTTCACCTGAGTACTTAGCCAATGAATCAGATATTTCAATCTTATGATTCAAATCATTTACAACTTCAGAATAATTTGTCCTTATTTGTTCCCAAATCCATTTGGGGACATCTGTGAATTGCCTATAAGGATGGACTCCGTGATAAATAGATGATTTCGCATATTTATTATTTTCCAGGGATTCATATGCTCTTTTCATTGTTATATCAATTGGTAATTCGTCATCAATTTTTTTGAAGTCGTAAAAATCTTGATTGAACTGATACTGCAGTTTTAATAGCAATTTATGATGTTGTCTATTATTCTTACACTCATTTATCTTATTTCTAAAGACACGAATCAATTCCTGATATTTTTCTCCTATACCTCTCAGAATAATCACTCTATACAGCTCATCCAAATAATCCAGTGTTAATTCTTGTAAGATTTTATTATGAGCGTCCCCGTACATTTCATAGTCAGCAACAAGATTTGGATTGTATACAAACATCATACCAGTATTATCTTCTTTTCTTGATGTCTTCGATCCCACAGAAGTGTATATTCTCTCTGCCATAGAAAGATAAAATCCCTCCATCTCATTGAGGCCCAAACCTATATATACAGAATAATCCAGTCCTAATGAAGGTGTAATATTGGTTTCAAAAACATAAATATATTCAGCATTCTTAAATCTAGTATATTCTAAAAGTGGAAAATATTTTATTATTTCTTTGAGGTATATCATTTTGACATATTCCAATTGCTCAAATACAATTTGGCGTTTAGCGTACTCACTTGTTACACCTGAACTAACAGCACACAATATATTTGCACCTGATTTTTTTCTGTTTCTTCCCCATATTCGATGAACGCACATCCCCGGCTTTTTATATTGCGCTTTAATAAACTGAGATATTTCATTTTTGAACTCATCAGCCAATTCGATTCTCATTTCAATAGCAGCATAGGAGGAACTAAAATTATGAAAACTGATTTCAAAGCATTCTATGTACGATTCCAACTGTTCGTCATATGCAAAATCGAACATACTGGTTTTATACCATGAATTTCCGCTATGTATTGTCTGGTCTAATTCTGCTATTAAACTTTCGATATCTTTTTCTGTTCTACCTCCTCCGATGAATTTATGACTATAACATTTTTTAAATAGCTTAATAAGCCCTCTTTTAGTTTTTGATAAATCTTCTTTACGAATGAGATCATAAATAATAATATCTGTAGGTTTATAATAATATTGTTCAGGAAGAGAATTGGTACCTCTGTCGAAACGATCAAGACGGTAATCATTTTTATAGATACTATATGAAGCCGCTTTTTGTTTACGCTTTTCCCCAAAACTTAATCGCATTTGAAGAAATGCAATAGCTTTTTTTAGTTTATATTTTCTGTTTTCTTTATTTACCTGCCATAAAAAATCCGTTTCTTTCAAACCAATCCATCCTTTTTCCCCACTTGCTTCGCTTTTCCCATGGAAATTGACTGAATCTCACAGTAGTATCATTCTTCAGGTTCTTTGTGCAGCTTAATACTTTCCTGATTATTTGTTTCCGAAGCCGTTTGCTCTGCTTCGATTCGGGCTTTTTCTTGCATCTCCTTTAATGCAATGGCATCTTTTCGATAGATTATTTCGCTATGAAAATAATTTAAAAAATCAGGATATACACACTGTATTATAAGATGTTTATCATTTATAAGATTGGTTCTTTTTTCTTGCTCTTCTTGTATCATTTCGTCGAAGAATACGCTCAAATTCATGAATGCAAAAGCAATAATCGTAAAAAACATATTGACTGCTGATCCTGCAATGTTCTCCTGAATAAATGGAACAACAATAAAAGCCGCTATGCCCAATACAAAACATGCAAAAGAGACTTTTTCCAATGCAATATTACACTTATTATTTATATATTCATCTGGATAACTCGGTCTATGATTCTTTTTTTCTAACGCCTTCAAGCCCTCCGTAAAGTTTCTGATATTAACCACAGGACTGTAAGTCAAATTTGCATCTATTTTTTGTTTTAAAAACTCTAAAGTAGTTAGCAATTCTAATTGATAAAAGTTAACTGTTTGACGATAAAATACCACTTTGTTCAATACATCACTTATGGAAATAAGTAAAGCAGAAAAAGAAAGTCCCAACAAAACATTATTGTTTATTCTCAATATATTGGCTAATGAGCCAATAGCAACTAATGCATATACAATAAACAAAATTATAAAAATACACTTAGTTCTTTTCATTTTTACATTCCTCCTTATTTGTAATCGGTAAGTAGTTCATCGCATTATGTGACGAGTACCACTTAATGATCAAACAACGTTTCCTGATGTGTTTCTGGTACTCTGATTTTCCATGATGCTACTTTGCGTTCGTTGATTTTATCTTCTTCCCCTATTTCTCCAAATAATAGCGGAGAGGTAGGATTGTGTTTTTCGCTATTCTTCGTGACTGTACTTGTGCTGTAATTCGCATAACAATATAAGCATCCGTTCTTACAGGTATTATAAGCACCAATATCTATACTTGCAACACATCCGCATTCAGGCCTTTGATTCTTGTCTTTTTCTACCTTTAGCTGACACTTTCCCAATCTTTCAAGCCGTTCCTTGTCAATGCAGCATGCGTGAGGAATATTCAATCCTCCAGTTTCTATTGCTTCCGCACAGGTGTCAATATAAATACCATATTGATGTGCGATTTCCGAAAAGTTGCTTAAAAGCTCAAGCTGCTGTTCGTGCGTCTCAATCTCTATATGTAGCGGTTGAATATTCCTTGCAGTATTCTGATATAGATCAAGGAAACTGACAGTACACTTCTCTGTATAATCGCTCAGCATAGAGACAAGTTTTTTGAAATACTTATTGTGGTATTCCATGTTGTAATAATCATTGAAAAAAATGGGGTCATAGCGCCAAACCACTCGATCTCGTCCGATCTTCTTTGAAAGCTCCATAAAAGCAGGTATGATCAAATCGTTTTTTGAAGGGACGTTGGGTTCAACATCTTTCCCATAAGCATTCAAAGTAAACTGGAAATAGAAGTTATACTTTTCCAGTTCCGAAAGCCTGCCAAGCATTGGAATCGGGTTTTTGGTCCACAAAACAAGGCCATCAACCACATCAGGGGAAAGGCTGACTTTCCCAATTTGATGTGTGTTCATGGGATTCCTTACAAGCACATATTCTTCGCGGAGACGATTGAACAGCCACTCAGAATAATATGTGGGGATATCTGTTCTTCTGCTTGCACTGATTATCACAAAAATCACTCCAATTCGATGACCAACTGAGCTCCATCATGCTCTGAATCATTTTTCATATAGATATACTGTATATTCCCGAATAATGGACTTGCTTTACAATATGACCATCGTTCTTTACCTAAATCACCATTCGGATAATGACTTCGAGCAAATGCTTTTCCTCTGAATCGCCTTTGCTCAAGCTTATCAAGAAGGATAAAAAGATTTGATCTGCCTTTGTTCATGCTATCTACATCACATATAATAATCAAGAAAGGTGACTTGGGATAACGTGCCATTAATACACTATCTATCAAATCCTCAAATAATTCATCTATTCTTTGATACTGGTTGGTATTATATAGATGAGAAAGCATGTATTGTATAATGATCACATTATATTGGCATGTAGGGAAAAATGGCAGTTTTAACACGTCAAATATGTCTGATTGGGAAATATTGATTTCCATCCCTGCTTCGCCTATAAAATAATGCATAATTACATCATGAATCGATTTCCATTTTGGGTTTTTGTCGAAGCCATTGTAGTATATTTCTTTTCCAGTTCTTTTTGTCATCTCCTCAAAAGCCATTAAATCTGGGGCACCACCACAGCCAAGTGAAAGGATATTGTATCTATCATATCGAGTTAGATCAATATTCTGCATTGCTGTATATATTTGACTTTCATATCGATCAGTAAAATCGAGCACATATCTTTGTAAGAGGTGCTCACAACTATAGTCAGCACGACCTGGGATGTTTGGGAACCAATGAACTTGATCAAGGCATCCTCCTGGTGCATCACAAATACCTTTGCAATACTCGTGATTATCACAACTTCTTCCACATTTCCCTGCACAAGAGTTTTCATACTGGTCTTGACACCATTGCAACAAGAATTCTTTTAGCATATATCCACCTCATGATTCAGATTAGTTGAACATTCTCTTTCAATTTTTCGCACAGGGGCAGGAGTTCTTCCAATTTGGTAACTATACGCTTTTGTTCAGCAAGGGGTGGGAGAGGGATTAATAATTCTTGGATTCTTGCTATTGCAAGTTTGGGCTGGCCAACTTTTGTTGTGGCATCTGCAATCTGGTTTTGTACCAATGCAGATTGTAAACACTTCACAAACCATGCTTGGTCAATAAACCGAAAAACCAATCTGTCTGCGTTTTCAGTTAGATTTGCACCATCCAGTTCAGCAGGTATTGTACCGACTGCGCCAATTGTACCTGCGACAGTAATATATACATCTTCTTTGTTAATGATATATCGAGAAATGGATGGGAATATATCTTTAGGAACATACAACAAACTATCCATTCTCACGCTTGAGTTTTTCATATCAGAAACACGGATATAAATGTGCCCAGTATTCTCTGTCGTAAGTTTCCTCCCTGCTGGTATCCTTTTTCCCCCATATACAGCGGCAACTGAACCGAGTTTAACCCATTTCCAACTATCAGGAATATCAAATGGAATATTATCTTCTGATATTTTGGAAAGCGTTTTCTCCGTTTTCAATTCCCCAGTTTTTATAAGAGCTTGTTTTTCTTTCTGTATCTTCTGGTAAAGTTCTTCTCCTGTGCCTTCTTCTGGCCGCTGTTCCACCAGTTTGCCCCGGATGGCCATCAACAGAATGGAATTTTGCATATCGGCAGGGAAACGCTTGTTGAAGTCCTCCAGGCGGTTCCAGGCTTTTTCGTAGCGGTCGATATAGGGCAGGAGTTCTTCGATCTTGGCAACGATACGCTTTTGCTCGGCAAGAGGAGGAAGGGGGAAAACAGAGTTAGCCACTTTATCGCTATTTAGATTTTTAACCACTGCCCCACTGACTTTATCACTAAACTGCGAGTATGCAAATGCTGACGATAACAGCCAGTATAAATAGTCTTGGTCGAATACTTCTGAAATCTGACTGATTACAAGCCAACCGTCATGAATACAGCCATCAGTTTTCAGAATATAGGGACGGCCAAAACTCATGGAGTTTGTCAGTAAAAAGTCACCAGAATGAACCATACGGCTCTTTGATACACCAGATGGCTTTATCTTTTCCGCTGTTTTAAAGATATACTTTCCGTTTTTATCGGTATCTCCTATCTTAATCCAATTAACGCCATTTTCTTCTTCTGTAATATAATCCTTGATAGGCCTTGGTGACCCACCTCTGGCAATAGTACAAACCGATCCCAACTTTACCCATTCCCAATTATGGGGAATATCAAAGGGAATATCGTTATCGGAAATTGCCGTAACATTTTTTTCTTTAACTCGCTGACCATCTACACTAGCAGCAATCTTGATATGTGATAACAATGTTGATGCGCTGCCCTCCTTGGGGCGCTGCTCCACCAGCTTGCCCTGGATGGCGAGCTGCAAAATGCTGTTTTTCAATTCCTGCGGCGTCACGGCTGGTTTCCTCCCAGCTTGGCGGTGATCTCGGCCAGCACGCGGTCGATTTCGGCGTTCAGGGAAGCCCGCTCCTCCTGGTAGCGCTGGATCAGGTCCAGGGGGTCCAGGATTTCTTCCTCCTCATGGGGATAGCCGCATTGATCCAGGTTGTAGCCCAGCTCCTCCGTGAGCTGCTGCACGGTGTATTCCTTCGCCTTGTCAAAGCCATCCTGCGTCAGGGGCTTTCGGTCATTCCACCAGGCCACCACCGGGGCGAAATGCTCTAACTTCATGGGCTTGGTTTTGCTGAAATGCTTGTAGCCCTCCGGCATATCCAGCCGATAGAACCAGGTGGAGGTGGTGGGGCCGGTGCGGTCAAAGAACAGGATGTTGGTGGTGATGGAGGTGTAGGGCGAAAACACGCTGCCCGGCATTCGCACGACGGTGTGCAGGTTGAATTCGGACAGCAGCTTTTTCTTGATATTGATTTTCGCGTTGTCGGTGCCGAACAGGAAGCCGTCCGGCAGGATTACGGCGGCGCGGCCGTTCTTTTTCAGGCGGTACATGATGACGGACATGAACAGATCGGCGGTCTCGCTGGAGGCCAGGTCCGCCGGGAAATGATTCTTCACGTCCGCTTTTTCGCTGCCGCCGTAGGGGGGATTCATGAGGATCACGTCAAACTGATCGTCCTCCGTGTAGTCCAGCACGTCCCGCAAGAGGGAATTATCGTGGTAAATCTGGGGCAGGTCGATGTCATGCAGCAGCATATTGGTGACGCACAGCATATAAGGAAACTGCTTCTTTTTGATGCCGTAAATGGAATCGTTGTACTGCTGCTGATCGGCTGTATCCTTAATTTGGGGCTGGAGCGCTTTCAGCCAGCTGGTGATGAACCCGCCTGTGCCGCAGGCAAAATCCGCCATCTTTTCCCCGATTTGAGGCTTGATCATCTGGGCCATGAAATCGGTGACGGCGCGGGGCGTGTAAAACTCACCGGAGGAACCGGCGCTTTGCAGCTCCTTCAGAATGGATTCATAGATTTCCCCGAAAGCGTGGCTTTCCTGAGTATCGGATAAATCCAGCTCGTCGATGATGTTGATCACCTGGCGCAGCAGCACGCCGTCCTTCATGTACTGGTTGGCGTCTTCAAAGGTGGTGCGCACAATGGCCTTTTTGATAGGCGTGGAAGCCGTGACCTGGATGCCGGGAATTTCCACCTTGTCATTTTTCATATAGTCCCGCCCCTTGAGAACGGGAAACAGGATATTGTTGACGAAATCCAGCAGGGCGTCGCCCGTCATGGCTTTTCCGTCTTTTTCATCATGGGCCCAATTGCACCAGCGGCAGGGCGCGGGGATGATGGACTGGTAATCCTCCTCGTCAAACTCCCAGTCCTGCTCCTTGGCGTC
>ERZ842401.6842-NODE-6842-length-11966-cov-9.659055_pt1 | contig 11966 bp, 8 predicted proteins | sample MGYA00521270_ERZ842401 | MGnify/ENA primary metagenome ERZ842401 (study PRJEB31892, sample SAMEA3878208) | bioreactor metagenome | biome: Moose rumen | place: Sweden | collected 2011-10 | study: EMG produced TPA metagenomics assembly of the PRJEB12797 data set... | reverse complement strand
GCAATATTTATTGTTGTCGCTGATAATCTGACAGCCTGAGAGATGAGCCGAGTTAATCATGTTCTTCTGCTCTTGCTGATCAAGATTTCCCTCTACAATAATTCCTCCGAACCTGCAAAATGGTTTCCCGTCGCCAGTTCGTAATCCCGTCGATAAAAACTCGTTGAGCGTGTTCACATCGCCGAACCCGAAATTGCAGCGTAACCTGAACGATAAAAGATTATAAGCATCGCTGAAGAATATATCCCAAAATCTTTTAGCGTCGTCGTAAAAGTCTGACCAAATTTCTGTAATTCCCAGCGCGTTAATCTTCGGTGAATAAGTCTTAACCAGATAAATTATGTCCTCTTCGCTCAAAGCCGGTAAATGTCCTGCGAACTCGTCAAGCTCTACATTGTCTTGAGGCATATTAAATTCGTTCATAGCCTGAGAGTTGAGAACAACGTGATTATTTTTAGCGTCAGTGATTGCGCAGGGAAGCTCAGGAATTACGTTATCGATGTCATCGCGCGAGATTATTACGTCGTCGGGAAGATTGCAGGCAATATACCATCCACGTAAAGGCTTAGGCGTGGCGTGTGAATAAGTTGTGAGTGCTTCCGTAAATTCTTTGACCGAATGGACACTGCTTAAGTTCAAGCGTTCCTGATTTTCCGCCCATGATAAAAAATTTGTCGAAGTATTGCAAAAGCCAGGTAAAACAGTCCTGCCGTGAAGGTCAATAATTTTCCCGTCAAGGCTGCTCATTTCGTCATCAATCGAGACAATCCGGCCGTGTTCAAACGTAATATTTGCGGCTGTTCCTGATGGAGTGTGTATTCTGCCGTTAATGAGTGAAAGTTTTTCGTATTGGGTCTGATCCAACTGGACAAAGCCCCCTTTGTGTAAAAATATAGCCCGCCCCAAACTTTACAGGCAGGCCATTAATGTTCATGCTAATATAATCCCGAATGTTTCGTGCCAATTCCGAAGATTTGTAACGAGGTCTCCATGAGTTCATTTTGTGCGTTGACTAAGAAAGCCCCGACAGCCATCTGAACTTTTGCTTGACTCAGGTCCATTGAGGCTTCAGCTATGCTCATAGGGTCCGCGCCGCTCTCCATAACTTTTGTACTGGCAGCGTTTGCTGTGTTGAGTGAGTTCTGCATCATAGTGAGCCCGTTTTGTCCGAGCGTATCAAAACTCTTAAGGTTAATCATAATTAAATGTGCCTCCTTTCGTGATTTATTTATATTTTAGCAGTAAGTGTGTAACTTTACATTTATAATTTCGTGTCATAGAATGCGAAATATAAATTTCAGGAGGTGCTTTAAATATGCAAACACGAGTTGCAGTAATGAGTATAATTGTCGAGAACACAAATTCAATCGAGACGCTTAACGCCACATTGCACGAGTTCAGGGATTACATAATCGGCAGAATGGGATTACCTTACAAGCCTAAGCATATAAACATTATCAGCATAGCTCTTGACGCACCACAGGATATAGTCTCGGCATTGTCCGGGAGAATTGGCAATCTTGACGGTGTGAGTGTAACGATCGCATTCTCAAAATAGAACGTGTTATATTTTATCGTTGATGATTGAATTAGTTCATAAGCTCGCGACGACAAACTCTTTAACTCTTGAAGAATATGAAGCATTAATCTCCGGGCGTAATGAGGAAAGCTCGAAACTTCTTCGTCAATTGGCGGTGAAGACTAGACGGGAAATTTACGGCTCAGATATTTACGTTCGGGGCTTAATCGAAATTAGCAACATCTGCAAAAATGACTGCCTATATTGCGGCATTCGACGGAGTAATTCTAAATGTGAACGTTACAGGTTGACTCCTGAAGAGATTATTGCGTGTTCTGATGAGGGCTATGAACTTGGCTTTCGGACTTTTGTGCTTCAAGGCGGCGAGGATAATTTTTTCACCGATGAGATTTTAGGGGGGATTATTCGGGAGATTAAGGCGCGGCATTTTGACTGTGCTATAACTCTTTCACTCGGCGAACGTTCACGAGAAAGTTATGCGTTCTTGAGAGCTTGCGGGGCTGACAGATATTTACTCAGACATGAGACGGCGGACAAATCCCATTATGAGAAACTTCATCCGTCGGCAATGTCATTTAATAACCGTATGAAATGTTTGCAGGAACTCCGGGAACTTGGCTATCATGTTGGATGTGGCTTTATGGTTGGTTCTCCGTTTCAGACGGCGAAAAATCTTGCTGAGGACTTAAAATTCATCGAGACTTTCAAGCCTGAAATGTGCGGAATTGGCCCGTTTATCCCGCATAAAGATACTCCGTTTCGAGATTATCCGGCCGGAACTCTTGAGCTTACTTGTTATTTGTTGTCGATAATACGATTGATATATCCTCCTGTTTTACTGCCAGCAACAACAGCGCTCGGAACGATTAATCCGATTGGCCGCGAGATGGGAATTTTAGCCGGAGCTAACGTCGTGATGCCGAACTTGTCGCCCGTGAAAGTTCGGAAGAAATACGAGCTTTACGATAATAAAATTTGCACCGGAGAAGAAAGCGCACAATGTAAAGACTGCTTGAATAATCGAATGGGAAAAATCGGCTATGAGATTGTGAGTTCACGAGGAGATATTATTAGATAAAAAATTAACAGTTCATAAATTTTTCAAATCAGTATGTTATTAAACTCTCTATGCTATAATGCGATTTCACAAAGCACTTTCACAAAAGAAAATAATATATCGGAGGCGGTTAACTTAATGCTGAAATTTTTTACACGTATAAGAATATTATTATGGATATTATTATTAGTCGGTGTAGGCTTCCTAGTGAGTACTCAGGTCAGAATGAAACTCGCTCAAGCAGAACAAAATTTACGTTCCCTCGAAACTCAGACAGAAACAGTTTATCCCGTCGAAACTCAGACAGTTACGTCAACGAACTGGGAAACTTGGCGGAGTTATTACGGTCAAGCAAAAAGTGCTCACACTCAGAACATCACAACTTACGAGCGCGAAATTGTTAAAAGCGTAAACGTTGACGTTGGAAGCCCGGTAAAAGCGGGTCAGACTGTTATAACTCTTCAAGTTGCGGCAAGAGGTGCTCAAGTTCAATCGGGAAAAACGGCGTATGACGAAGCATTATTGAACTATAACAGGCTGAAACAGTTGAACGCGAAGGGCGGAATTTCCAAATCAGAAGTTGACGCGGCATATTCCAGAGTTAAGACGGCCGAAGCAGCTTTGAAGTCAACACAATCATCATTACAGCGAACGACACTCAAAGCCAGCATTAACGGTATAGTCGCAGCACGTAACGTTGAGCCCGGAGAAATTGCTGAAGCCGGAGCAGTATTATTATCAATTGTTGACCCGACAACTATGGAAGTCGAATTAATGGTGTCGAAAAAGGACGTAATGAAAATTAATTCCGGAACTCCTGTAGAAATTTATGTTGACGGCGAAAAATACACCGGAAGAGTTAAGCGCATAAGCCCCGAAGCTCAATCAGGTTCAGGACTTTATCCCGTTATCGTCGGACTTCCTGACAACACTAGAATTTTGCCGGGAACTTACGTTGAAGGCCGCTTCAGAGTTAGCACGCAGTCAAACGTCATAGTAATTCCCTCAAATGTCGTAACTTATCGCGGAAGCACTCAATCAGTCTACGTTGCTGACGGGAATAAAGCCAAGCTCACGACGATTACGACAGGAGAAGGACGCGAGGGAAGAGTTATCGTAACTTCAGGACTTAAGCCGGGAGACGCATTAATCACCAGTGGAAATCGTGTACTTTACGATGGAGCCGGAATTGTCAGGAACATGGGAATTGCAGGAAGAAATAACGGAAATAATCAGGGTAATTCAAACGAGGGATAAATTTTCATGCGAGGATTTATAAAGTTTTGTATCACGCACCCAGTTTTTACTGGGTGTTCTGTTGTTATATGGATATTATTAGGGATCTCAAGCTATTTCACTCTCGGCGTAACTCTTTATCCTGATGTTGAGCTTCCGTTTGTGCTTGTCCGAACTGTCTATCAAGGAGCAGGCCCGAACGAAATCGAACAGTTAATCAGTAAGCCGCTTGAAGACGCATTAGCTGACCTCGAAAATTTGAAGTCAATCACGACGTACTCAATCGAAGGTATCTCAATGGTCGCCGTCGAAATGGAAGCAGGAACAAATCCCGACTTAGCACTCGTTGACGTTAATAACAAGGTTAAAGCGAAAGTCCCGGATTTACCTGATGATGCCGACGAGCCAGTTTCAAGCAAATTTGACATCAGCGCACAGCCTTTCTTAATCGTCTCGTTCACTTCGGAAATGCCGGAGAAGACAGCTAAGAAAATGATTGAGGACAGAATACAGCCGGTTGTTGCTCGTGTTGAAGGAGTTGGACGTGTTGACGTTACGGGAGGACGAGACCGGGAAATTCACATTAATCTTGATCCGGCGGCATTGAGCGATTACGGAATAAGCTATATGCAAGTCTGCAACGTCGTAGCCGCAAATAATCAGACTACACCGTCAGGATATATCACGCAAAAACAGGATGAAGTCTCTCTAAGATTAATGGGCGAATTTAACGAGGTCGAACAGCTCGAAGATATATTAATCCCAACGCCTAACGGTCAACCCGTGAGATTATCAATGCTTGGTGAAGTTGTTGACGGTGAAGAGGACCAGCGAAGTATGGCACGTGCGGACGGTCATCCTGTTGTCCAGTTGAGAATAAGCCCGCGTTCAAATGCTGACGTTGTTGAAGCAGGAAGACAGATTAAACGCTTAATGACACGAACAATGCGAGATTTCCCGGAGTTTAATTACGAATACACTTACGACGACACGGGATTTGTTGAAAGCGCGGTAAAAAATATCATTCGTGACACGGCGATCGGAATTGCTTTGACGGCGTTAGTAATTTATTTATTCTTGGGCAGGTTCTCAGCAACTTTCATAGTCGCTTTCTCAATGCCAGTTGCTTTTGCGGCTACGTTCGTCCCGTTACAAGTTCACGGTTACACGTTAAATCTCATGAGCACGCTCGGACTTGCCTTATCAATGGGAACTCTCGTAATGAACGCAATCTTGATAATCCAGAATATTTATAGATTTCGCGACATGGGATATGAACCGTTTGAAGCGGCTGAAGAAGGAACCGTTGAAATCTCAATGTCGGTATTGGCCGGAGTTTTGACGAACTTGGGAGTGTTTCTGCCGGTTGCTTTAATGTCGACGATTGCGGGCCAATTCCTGAAGCCTTATGCTGTAACGATCGTTTATGCTACAGCGTTTTCACTCTGGGTAACAATGGCAGTAACTCCGTGTTTGGCGGCACGTATCAAGAAGCAAAAGGGGGATTCTGCGGAGCTTCCATTAATCGGCAAAATTTTAACAGGTTGGTGGAACTGGATATTTGACGGCTTCCGTGATTTATTCTTCATAATTCTTCACGTTGCTATGAGATTTCCGTTATTGACCGTAATATTCACGATACTTGCGACTTACGGCTCATTGAAACTCGGCAGCTTCATCGGAACACAATTTACGCCATCAATGGACGACGGAACAGTGAGAATTACATTGACGCTCGATAACAACTCATCGATTTACAGGACTGCGGACTTAGTTTATCACGTTGAGGATTACATTAATTCACTTCCTGAACGCAAATACATCAAAAACGTAGTCTCGACAATAGCAAGCTCAATGCGGAGTAACTCAATCAGTGAAGCTCAAGTTGCGTTGTACATGACCGATGACCCCGAACGTCCATCAACAGAAAATTTAGCCGACAAGATAAGGCCGTATCTTTCGAGTTTGCCGGGAGTTGACATAAGTATTGCGGCGACACGTTCAGGCTTTGGGAACCCGATCGAAATTCAGATTAAGGGGCCTGACTTGAACGTTTTATACAATCTTGCTGAGGATATCAGAGCACGAGGCAGAGTAATTCCGGGCATTCGAGACTTGAAAATTGAGATGGAAATGGGAAAACCTGAGCTTCAAATTCACCCATTAAGATGGCGGCTTGCACCGTTGGGCTTGAACATTTCGGACTTGGCCAGCATTGTACGAGGCTATTTAATCGGACGAGACGCGGGGAAATTCAGACAAGGCGGCTATGAGTATGATATTAAGGCCAGGATTGCGCGAGAAAAAGCAAGCGATATTTTCAATGCTCACGAACTCCCGATAATGACGGGTTACGGTTTAGTTCCTCTTGATGAGATGGCAAATGTTTCATGGAGCGACGGCCCGACGGAAATTAGGCGAGTTGAACGTGAACGCGCTGTTGTTGTTACGGGACGAGTTCGCTATATCACATCAGGTGAAGGCAATGCGAGAATGCGTGAAGTTGTTGACCAGATGACGCTTCCTGAGGGAGTTAGCATAAACTTCGGCGGAGAACAAGAGGATATGGCCGAAAACTTCATCGAGTTAATCAGGACACTTGTAATCGCAATCGTCGTAACGTATCTTGTCGTTGCGGCAATTCTTGAAAGCTGGATGTACAGCGTCATAATTCTTGCGACCGTTCCAATGGCATCAATCGGAGTTGTCCCGGCAATGTTAATCTCCGAAGTAAATATCTCGATATTCGCTTTAATCGGCATGATTATGCTTGTCGGAATGGTCGTAAATAATGCAATTGTCGTAGTTGATTACGCTGAAGTTCTGAGATTACAGGGCAAACATCCTTATGAAGCTGTTGAAGAGGCCTGCCACGTGAGATTTAAGTCGCTGTTAATGGCCGTCGTTACGTCGGTTGTCTCGTTACTGCCCTTGCTCTCGACCGGACGAGGAAGCGAAATGAAGCGTCCTATCGCTGTTGTCGCAATCGGAGGCTTAATCGCCGGAGGAATGCTCGCGATGTTGTCAATTCCTGCAGCGTATAAAGTTTTGTGGCGAGTTCGCATATTCTGGGCAAGAATTAGGGGCCGTGATATTGAGGACATGAACGACGACGACGATAACGAAGAATACGAAGACGACGATGACGACGAATAATCCTGAGGAACTTGGGACGCTGGCGCTTGAAGCAATGTTAATCGAAGTGTCAGTAACTCCCAAGCCAGGACTTGTCGATAGGAATAACAGCGGTGCTCATCACGACATGAATTTTTTCACGTTCTTGAGGAGTGCCGCTTCTCTTCGTTCGAGCTTTGAGGAGTTTGCTCGGGCCGGATTTGTCGGAGGCTCTCGGAATTTTTCACCGGCTCAAGTTTTCCCGTTAATCCGTAAGATTGGCCTTGAAGCTGAAAAGAGAATGTTTGCGGCTACAGACGGGATTAACACGCATAAAGGCGAGATTTTCTCACTGGGATTGCTGAGTTCATGCGCGGGATTTCTGACGGGAAAAAGTGAAACTCTCACGGCTGAAAAAGTTATGACGCTTGCAAGTGAAATGTGTCATGGAATTTGCGAGAAGGATTTTGCGGGCGTTCGTAACAAGAAAACTTTGACGAAAGGTGAACGGGTATATCTTGAGCATGGGATTACGGGTATTCGCGGCGAGGCTGAAGCTGGATATCCTGCTGTTCGTGATGTTGGACTTCCTGCGCTGAGAAAATATCTTGCTGACGGTTTGAGCCTGAATGATGCTCTTGCGTTTACGCTTATTCACATTATGGCCAATGCTCAGGATACAAATATAATCTCTCGTCATGACCTGAAGACGGCTGAAATCGTTATGAAGCGTGCGGAAAAAATTTTAGCTGAGAACTCCGGGCTTGATGGAATACGTGAGCTTGACCGTGAATTTATCGCCGAATATATCAGTCCTGGCGGTTCAGGGGATTTGCTGGCTGTGACATATTTTCTTCAACGTCTGGAATTCCGAGAAGATGACAATACCATGTTGAAAGTTTAGCGGCTTGAACGTGAATATCAAAGCCGTGTTCGCGGGCGTAAGTGCTCATGTCGTGTCTGTGATGATTTTGCGAGATATTTATTGCTTGATTGGCCCATTCTTGAGGGGATTGATTGAGTGAGAGAAATTTTATGCAGTCGCAGATTTTCACTTCTTGAGGGAGTTCATCCGAGCAAATTACGGGGAGGCCTGACACTTGAGCTTCGACAGCCGCCATTCCTAAGCCTTCGTATAAACTTGGGAAAATGAAGATGTCCATAGCGTTATAATATTCGCTCATGTTGTGAACGCTTCCGGCGAAAATTACGCTCTCAGACAAATTCAGCTCGTTGACTTTTTCCCGGCACATGTTGAACAGCGGCCCATCTCCAGCGAGCAATAACACGGCTTCAGGCTTGAGCTTCTTAATTTCGGCGAATATCTCAAGCAGGAACTTATGATTTTTCTGCATCATGAACCTTCCAGCGTGGCCGACGACAAATTTACCCTGAATATTCAGCTTCTTTCGCATTTCTTCACGTTTAGCTTCGTCAAAGGCAAATTTTTTCGCGTCAATAGCATTCGGCCATACGAGGAAGTCAGAGTTTTTCCCGAACAGCCATTCTCCGGCGAATTGTGAACATGCGCATAACTCGGTCGGGAAAATTTTAGCGAATGGACGCAATGAATATTTCAGAATGTTACGCTTAAACTCTCCGCGTCCTGCTGTGCTATGATTATGAGCAACTCTGATGGGAATTCCTGCACGCCATGCCGCGAATAATGGGAATATTGATAACGTGTTAATATGCGAGTAAACGAGAGGATATTTGTTCTCCGTGAAAATTTTGTGCAAAGCTCGTTGGTATGCAAATTGTTTTTGGTAAGGAGGGATTATGATAATTCTGCCGCCTAAACTTTTTATTTCGTCTTGTAATTTGGGATTATCCGAATCTTCGTCAATGATAAAGTCATATTGTATCTTGTTACGATCTATATTCCTGTAATAGTTCATAACGACAGCTTCAACTCCGCCGTTACGTAATTTGCCGATGATGTGAGCAATTCTTACTGGTAAATTTTGGGTATAATTATGGCTACTTGGCTCTTGGCAATGATGCTCGAAATTGTTGGACATTGTCAATTGTTCCTTTCACGTAGATTTTCTTGCGATTATAACACACGCTGAATTATAATAATTTACTTTAACAAGAAAGGCGGGATTAAATTTAATGACACTCGAAGAAGCCTGCTTATATCTCGGAATTTCTCCGGACGCTGAAGACTTATACATTGACCAGATAGAGAAGAATTACAGGACGAAAATATCAATTTACGACACAAGACGCTTCAATCCTGACAGCCCCGAATACAGAGAAGCCCGGAGAATGCGCGAGAATATTGAACAGGCTTATGATTACTTGCTCGAAGCCTACGAGGATTTATACGGCGATGATTGCGATAATGAAGAAGCTGCTCCGGCTCCGGTGAAGAAAAGTAATAACTTGCTGTTGAAACTCACGCTGATAATGACGACGATAACGTCAATTTGTCTAGCTGGCTTTATTTACTTCACGATGAAGCCTGATAAAACGAAGGATTACGAGAAGATTTTACGTGAGCTTGAGAGCCTGAAAATAGATTTGCCGGTTCAGAATAATATTGCTCCGGATTACGCTGATTTAGTCGAAAAGGTTATGCCCTCAATCGTACTCGTCAAGACTGACACGGGCACAGGCAGCGGCTTTTTTGTGAGCTCAACGGGGGATATTTTAACGAATTATCACGTAATCGACGACACAAAATTTATCTCAGTAATTCCGTCGAACGGCAAAAGTTATAACGCTCTTGTGAAAGATTATGATGTAAAGCGAGACATGGCATTATTAACGATAAACTCGTCGTATCCTGTGAATTTCTTGAAGATTAGCGCAACACTTCCACGACAAGGTGAGGCCGTAATAGCAATCGGAAATCCTAAAGGTTTAAGCGGAACAGTCTCAAATGGGATTGTCTCAGCATTTCGGGAAAATAACACTTGGGTTCAGTTCACTGCTCCAATTTCTCCTGGCTCAAGCGGCGGTGCATTGATTAATTTACGGGGTGAAGTTGTCGGAATGCCCACGATGTTACGGACTGACGGGCAAAACTTGAACTTTGCGATTGCGCCGGGAGTGTTGACGAAATTTTTTGACACAGCTCGGAATAAAACGCCCAAGAAATTAACGAAGAAGCCTAATTCAGACTTTCATGTTAAAGTAGAATTTGATGAAAATTATGACGGACTTGACGGGATGATTTTTGTTCGGAGCGATAAGGAATACGACGTTTATCTTGAGACTGAATACATCGAGTACGACAAGACTAATGAATTGGCCGCGTTTTATACGATTTGGTTTCCGACTGAGCGGACGAAAAGGCAGATGAAGCGTGACAAAAACTTTAATGCTAAACCTGGAAAAGAATTCGGACCGTGCTTATTGAGCTATATTGTTGACTTGGACGAGGGGAAATATATGCATGTCAGGACTGTGAATTTTTACAAGGACGGCACGATAGCGAGGAATTATGCTGCACCAATGAGGCAATATAAATGGGAAGTTCCGACGAAGAATAGCAGAATTAAGGATTTAATATTAGCGCTGAAAAATTATCTTGATAAGAGGTAAAAATTTATGACACGTGAAGAAGCACGCGAATATCTCGGATTTTCTGTTGATGATAAGATCGATATTGACAAACTTGAAGCAGCTTATAACGCAAAACTCAGCATTTCTCAAGACAGCCGTGAAAAACTAGAAGAAGCCGTTAATATCCTGCTTGAAATTTATGATACTGAGAACAATAAACCTGATAGCGCGATAACCGAAGAGAAGCACGAAAATTTATTCATGAAACTTGCTGTGTTAATGGCTGGAGTATTTGTATTATGCTTTGCTGGAGTTGTATTTTTCGTGTATAAAATTCATTCGGATAACGTTAATAGTAAGCCCCAAAGTGAAGCTGTGTCATCAATCGAATATGAGAAAATTTTGCGTGAACTTGAGGAGATACGAATTAAGCAGGAAGAAACTCCTCCACCTCCGGCTGATTACGCTGACATAATAGAACCAGTTATGACTGCTATGGTCTTTATTGAAACTGACAAAGGGACTGGCAGCGGCTTCCTAGTAAATGAGAAAGATGATATTCTCACTAATTACCATGTAATAAAAGATGCTGAATACATAACAGTTACGCCGTATGACTGCCAGCCTGTTGAAGCACTTTTGAAAGATATTGATGTTGATAAAGATTTAGCACTTCTTAAAGCCAGCGCAATTCGTACAAAAAATTTAGCTAGGCAAATGGTGAAACCATCTCTGAAAATCAGCAGTAATCTTCCAAGAACCGGCGACTCAGTAATAGCAATAGGAAGCCCTAGAGGTTTAAGCGGAAGTGCCTCTAATGGAATTGTTTCAGCAGTCAGAGAAGATAAGAAGAACACATTATGGGTGCAATTCACAGCTCCAGTATCACCTGGTTCAAGCGGAGGAGCATTGATAAATTTGCAAGGTGAAGTTGTAGGAATGCCGACGTGGGAAATTACTGAGGCACAAAATTTGAACTTTGCTGTTGCGTCGAAGACTATTAATCAATTTCTAAATTCAGCTATAAATAAGCCTGCTAAGCCTCTTCCTAAGAAATCGAATACAGTTATACTTCCATTAAGTAAACAACCTAAAGCTCCGAAAAAATCTAATAGTTCAGGAATTCCCCTACCTGATGCTAAAGGCTTTCTTGTTCATAAATGGGGCTGTACTGTTGAGAGTATAAGACGATATGTTGCAAATCCATTATATTCTATGGGAACTGAGGGTTTTTATTCAACATACAAATCATTCAAAGCCTTTAAGTCAAAAATAGATGTCGTAGTAGTGTATAGATTTGACAATAACAAGTTAGGCTCAATAATTTTTATTATAACCGATAAGCGAAAAATGACATCACTCCAGTCAATAATAGCTAAAGAACTTACAGAATTATATAAAACTGATCCTGTGAAATACTACAGGGACAAAGATAAATCCAGTGTATACGCATGGTACAATCCTAAATTAGGAGTTTTAATGTTCTATAGCAAAGAAGAAGATTTT
>ERZ842401.6838-NODE-6838-length-11972-cov-3.193169_pt1 | contig 11972 bp, 4 predicted proteins | sample MGYA00521270_ERZ842401 | MGnify/ENA primary metagenome ERZ842401 (study PRJEB31892, sample SAMEA3878208) | bioreactor metagenome | biome: Moose rumen | place: Sweden | collected 2011-10 | study: EMG produced TPA metagenomics assembly of the PRJEB12797 data set... | reverse complement strand
GTCTTAATAAACCAACTTTTATACCTGCTTTTCTGCATTCTTTTACAGCCGATTTTGCGTTTCTTGCAGGGGAACCGAAACTTACCAGAATTATATCCGCATCGTCTGTATCAATTTCTTCCCACTCGGTTTCATTTTCTTCAATCAATCTGTATTTTGCATGTAATTTATTTAAAAATTCGCACTGAACATCAGCACTTGGAGCATAGGAACGAATAATTCTGCCCGCTCTGTTTTTTGCACCTGTTAAAGCCCAAGAAGAATTGTCAATTTCAGGATAAGGGTATTCCTTAAATTCAACAGGCTCCATCATCTGCCCCAAAAGACCGTCAGCAAGAAGAATAGTCGGGTTTTTGTACTTATGAGCCAAATAAAAAGCTTTATAAGTTAAATCGACACACTCCTGAACAGTAGCGGGAGCCAGTACGATTAGTTTGTAATCACCGTCGCCGCCGCCGATTACTGCCTGATTGTAGTCTCCTTGAGAAGGATAAATATTTCCCAACCCCGGGCCACCTCTCATAACGCTGACAAGAACAACCGGTATTTCATACGACGCAGCGTATGAAAGAGCTTCCTGCATAAGAGCAACCGCACACGATGAGGAGGAAGTCATTGCCTTAGCACCTGTTGAAACAGCACCGATAACCATATTTATAGCAGCAAGTTCACTCTCGGCAGAAACGTAAGCTCGTTTCAACTCCTGCATTTTGCCGCTCATAAATTCACCTATTTCACTTTGCGGAGTGATAGGATAACCGAAATAGCATTCGCAACCTGCAATAATCGCCGCATTTGCAATTGCATAGTTACCTTTTGTCAAAACTTTATTACTTGTTTTTGTTATACATTCAGTCATCTTTACCCTCTGTAAACCTCTGTTATAGCTATATCAGGACATCTTACAGCACACATTGCACAACCTAAACATTCATGATTAGGGTCTTTAAACTCAACAAGTTTTACCCCTAGATTATTAACGTCTTCGCCTGTTTTAATGAGTTTTTTAGGGCATTCGTCAACACATAAATAACACCCTTTGCATCTGCTTTTATCAATAACGATATGACTCATTCCTAAATTCCTCTCACCATGCCAAACTTATTATAACACTTAATAAAAATATTACTTCTTTTCTTTACAAATTAATAAAATTGCTTAACATTTTGCTATATTTATCCTTGTTCTGATAAAATATAAATGGGAAAGTGTATTTAAGGAAAAACAAATGGCGGAACAAGTGGAAGAAATAGCAAAACTTCTTGAAGAATTAAAACGTGAAAACGAACTTAATAATGAAGATTATACAAAAATTCTGACTGATATTAATAACAAACTGGATAGTTTTTCGGATAATAAGGAAGAACTGGATATAGTTGTAAATAATATAAAACAAGCTCTCGACACAAAAGTTCTTTTTGATGCAAATCGTATTAATTCGGTAAACGAAACTCTTGAAGAATTAAAAAAAGTTGTATATACCGTTAGCGATTACTCGGAATTACAGGAACAGGTAAAAGTTTTAGCTGAAAACTTTAAATCCGGTTTTAATTCCGTTGTCAGTTTTGCAAACAAGGATACCGATGCAAAAAATTTATTATTAGACCGAATGGATTCACTTGAAAAATCCGTCAGAAACGGTGAAGTATTAAACTCTCTAAAACAAAGAACAGACGAACTTGTTAAAGGTTATGAAAACTTTATTTCAGATTCAAATTTGCGTCACGGCAATATGGTATCCGCATTGGTTGACCTTAAAAACAAAATTGATGATTATTCTTCCAAAAATAATTATATGTTCGGAACAATGAACCACACAATGGAAGAAACCCATGACAAAATTACCGGACTGGAAACTACCATATCTTCAAATCTCGGTAACGTAACTTCTAAACTATATTCGATTGGAGATGAAGTTCAAAAAATACTAAACGACGGATTTGATAATCTAAAATATTTAAGCAGTAACGTTTCGGAGGCTATGAACAGCAGCTCACTTGATGTGAAAACAACATTGGAAGCCCTGAGAGCAAACATCTCCGATTATTCAAACTATCTTAAAGAAGAATTTCAAAATTTTAACCAAGATATCACCGAAAAATTAAAAAACGGGGAGGATTCAAGAATAATCCTCGGGAATGATATCATCAGCAAAATTCGGGGAATTGAATTATTATACACTGAAAAATCTACCGCTTATGAAAATTTCGTAAACTCAAAAATCGCCAATGTTACAGAAATTATAGATTCAATGAAAGAAGTTTATATCGGTGCAAAAACTGATAATGAAGTTCTTTTGGATAATAAATTTACGGATTTGAACAAAAAATTAAATGAAATAAACTCCGAATTTGAAAAACTTTTGGTTAATACCTCCAAAGAAATAAGAGCCGTAACAGCAAATCTTGCTCAAACTTCGGACGAAATAATCTTAAAACTTACAGAAGCTAACAACGGAGAATTTTCCAAAATAAAAAATGAATTGTTAACTTCATCTTCTGCCAACCTCAATTCAATCTTAGAAAAAATTCAGATTTTATCAGATTCAACAGATAAATTTCAAAATGCGGTTGCAGATAATTTCAGCAATTATATAACCGAATTAAAAGAGTCCTTGGAAACTTTCGGAAATAAGACTGAAAATTTGCAAAACAATGAAGAAATTATTGATAAATTAACAAAGCTTGAATTTATAGTGAGCAAAATTTCCGTAGAAAAAGATGCAAATTTTGAAAAATTAAAAGAACTCATCGAAAACAACAGTTCTGAAGTGAACACAATAGCGGAACGCAGCCGCTCTAATTTTGAAAATCTCAAAGAACTTATTACAAGTAACAGCCTTTCAAAAGATGAGAAACTCGATGCGATAAAAGAACTTTTGGAAAACAATACCCTGTTATTGGAAAACTTAAAATCAAGTGATAATTCCAATGAAAATTACGCACTGATAAAAGAGCTGATTAATGAAAAAAGTTCCTCAAAAGATGAAAAACTTGAAAAATTACAAGAATTAATTGAGAATAATGCTTCGATATTAACTTCATTAAAACTTAATACAGACTCTGATTTTGGAATAGAACACATTGAAGAAGTAATTCGACAAAACAGTGCCGCTAAAGACGAAAAACTGGATAATATTAAATCACTTATTGAAAATAATCCGGATAATGCAAAGTTAATTAAATCAATTGACGAAGTAAGCAAAATAATTAATGACTATGAATCCGCAAATTCGGATAAATTAGACGAAGTAAAAAATTATACCGAAAAAAATTACATCGCTCTTGAAGCAATTAAAAACTTTATTGACAATCAGGAAAGCCTTGATAAACTTGAAGAAATAATTATAAAGCATAAAGCTTCGGGAGATGAAAAGCTTGATTTAATTAAAGCCCTAATTGATAATAACAGCGGTATCCTTGAATCACTAAAACTTAATCAGGAAAGTGATACCATTGTAGAACAACTTGGGGAAATTATTTCAAAGCACAGTCACTCAAAAGATGAAAAGCTGGAAGAAATAAAAGAACTTCTTGAAAACAGCATTACAGTGACAGATACGAATAACGACAGTATAAAAAGTGAAATTATTGAAACCCGTAATCGAATAGAAGAAATCATTACCCAAAACAGTTCTTCAAAAGATGAAAAACTCGAAGATTTAAAAACTCTGGTCGAAAGTTATAAAAATTCGATAGAAAAACTTTATAATAATATATCTGCAAACACGATAGAAAAAATTAAAGAGTTGTCCGAAGCAAAAGACACGGAAGAAATTTCCGTTAATACATCTTCCGTTTTGGAAAATTTATCTTCATTGATAAATTCGCAAACTGTCGATTTTCAAGAAACATTGTCAAAAGAAGTTAAAGATATAAAACTGTCAATTCAGACAATAAATGATACCGTTAGTGCGTCAATTGCATCTTCAAATGATGAAAGTACAAATCTTCATTTATCGGAATTAAGTAATCAATTAGGAGAGATATCTCAAAATTATGAACATTCTCTAAGTATCCTGAGTTCAAGGTTAACCGAATATATAGATGCCTCAGAAAAATTATCGGTAACTACCGGTTCAAAATTGGCAGATTCCGTAACTGAATTTGAAAAAATTCAGGCAAGGTTCGATGAATTGTCAGGAAGACTAACAACTCTTATAGGAAATTCCGGTCTAATAGAAATTCTTGCAAACATTCGTCAGCAATTTAATGTGGTAATTGAAGAACTGAAAAAAGAACGGGAAGGAGCAATATCGGACGTTAAGACATCCTTGGAGGAGGTTGTTTCTCTAATAAACAACAACCTGTATCTTGTCGGACAAAATATAGAAGCTGTTTATGCAAAACAAATTGATAATTCTGCAAATCTTATATCCGGTCTGGATAACGGTTTAACTTCAATTAAAAATGACTTTAATGAAACGATTAAAACCGTAGAAGAAACTTTATCAGAAAAAATCAAAACTCTTTCAGAAGATTTTGAACCCGTAAAAACTGCCATAACAGAATTTACGGAATTTGATTATGCAACAGCCTTCAGTAATCTGAAAGAAAAAGTTGAACTTTCCTACGTTAATTTTGCCTCAGAACTCAAAGACTTATTAGATTCTAACACGGGTGCAATAGACAAAGTTGAAGAAACGTATGAAACTGCTGTAGAAAAATTATCGCAACTTGAGGAAATTGTAAAAGACTCTGTTAACACAAATTTGGAAAATATAAATAATACCCTTGTAAGTGTTCATAACGTTGCAGAAAGCAATCTGGATATTGCAGAGGATATGCAGATATCATTTCAGGCAGATTTACTCAAATTAGAATCTAATTTGCAGGAAGAACGCAGTGTAATTACTGCTTCAATTACGGAAGGGCTGCAATCAATAAGAAATTTGATAGAAAAACAAAAAGGTATGGATGCGGAGGAACTGAGAACCGCTATTCTGCCATTGTTGGAGAACGAAGAACTTGTTGATGTAATACGGGGACTTAATAAGAGTCTTGCGGATAAAATTACCGAATTTCAGCAGGATACAAATCTTGCGGCTCAGGACATCGTAGATATTGCCAATTCAATAAACAATACTGCTGATTATGTCTTAGATTTAATACAAGACAAATTTGAAAATGCAGGTAAAAATGCAGAAAAAATTCTTGAAAAAATTGAAGAATTAAATAAAAAATTAGATAATTCAGAATTGGGTTCTGCTGACAACGGAGAAGTATTAGATGCAATTTCGGATTTAAATTATATCCTTAACGGCATAAGCGATAATATTTCTTCCGTAGGTAACATTTTATCTTCAGGAAACGAATTTAAAAGTATTTTGGAAAAATTAGACGAAATAACATCCGGTCAAAATGTTTCAGGACATGATACCGATATTATGGAAATCAAAAACATACTTGAAAAATCAGGAAAAAATTTCAACATACTGTTAAAATATGAGGAAACCCTCATTTCAATTAATAACAAACTTGATGTTCTTGTAATGAGTCAGGAGGATGACTATACAGAAATTATTGAGGATGAATTTAACGAAATAAAGTCGGCATTGAATAATTCTCAAACTTCAATAATAAGTGAAATAGGCAAAATTGCAGAATTGAAAAAAGATATTAACGATGTACTTGATAATTTCAAGACTTATGAAAAAAGTATTGGAGATACTGCGGATGCAATTATTGCTAAACTTGATACGATATCTAAAACCGAATTTGGAACATTAAATAACAAGCTTGATATTATTGCACAAACAGATAATGAAGAATTACTTGAAGAATTAGAAAATCTACATACGGAAATAGAAGAAATTAAATCTATTCTTAATAAAGCCGATTCTTCTAAAGATTACTCGAAAGATATAGAGTCTGTAAAAGAACAACTGACTAATGTTGATACAAACATTAAAGATTATTCTAAAAAAGTTGATTCAATAAAAGATCAACTGACAGAAGTTGATGCAAGTATTGAAGATTATTCAAAAAACATTGATTGCAAGTTAGATGAAATATCTCAATTCACTTCGGTAAATGAAAAGCTGGACACAATCAAAACCGACTTGCAATCCGGCAAGAATTTGGAACCTCTTATTCATGAACTGAACAACAAAGTTGATATCATTGCAATGGCAGAGGATGATGATATCCTTGATGAACTTTATGAAATTAAATCAACTGTAGAAGAAATGTTAATTTCATCCGAAAAAAATTCTAAAATTGAAGATTTACTAAACAAATTAAAAGGTGAAATAACTGAGCTAACAGATAATAATGATTTAAAAAATTATGTTACGGAAAGAACAAATGAACTACACCACATGTTAACAGATGTAAAACATCAACTTTCCTCACTGACAAGCACACCTGACGAAATGGATGCTTACACCTACACAATGCAGGATGTAGAATCCGATATCGCCAAACTGCGACTTGTTATCAACGATTTGGCAAACAAATCTGAGGTTAACGAACTTGCAGTTATTTCAACTAACGTAAATAAATTGGCACGCTCGCTGAATGATTTAAGACAGGCTATACTGGATGCGGAAATGCGTAGAACTGTTAACGGAGATATTAACGAAGAAATAGCAAGCATAAGCTCCAGATTGAATAAATTCCTTTTATCTAAACGTGAATTTGAAAGTGAAATATTTGCAAAGCTGGAGAAGAATACCAATGCAATATCCGTTTTAGACAATAAATTTTCACCAAAACGTATAGAAAAAAAACTAAATGATATAGATTCAAAATTAGACTATACTGCAAATGTTATAACAATTCTGAAGAATGTTATGATGTATCTTGGTGAATGGATGGACGGTACAACCGAAACGTTATCCTCAATTTATGACAGATGTTACTTGCCGGATGTAATTGAAGAATTGAAAAATGTTATTCCGGATAGCAAAAATCTGACAGAATATATTAAAAATGAATATATCCAGCAGGAAGAAAACATTGAAAATCTGCAAAACATAATAGAAAACACGACTTCTCAAAGTGAAGTTCGAGCAGAAGAATTGCAAAACCTGATAGAAAGCCGCTTACTTAATCAAGAAGCAAAAATCAGCAAGCTTGAAAATCTGATTGAAAATAAAATAGAACAACAAGAAACGCGTCTTGACCGTATTGAAAAACAATTAGACAAAATAAGCCGCATAGTAGAATTTGCAGATTCTAACAGTGCAGCAATCAATAAAATAGACGAGTTGGATGAAAAACTTACGCACCTGAGTGCAAGCATAGAAAAACTGGCAGTATATGTTGAGTAGTACACAAAAATTTATAAAGGAAATAGAAAGGAAGCTAACCCCCGAAAACGTATTATCGACGAGGGAAGAATGTTATGCCTATGCTCAGGATGCTTCAAATTCAAGAAACATCTACAATATTCCCGATGCGGTTGTATTTGTAAAATCGACAGAAGAAGTTGTTGATGTAATTAAAAAAGCTCAAAAATTTAACATTCCCGTTATATGCAGGGGTGCGGGTACAAATACTGTCGGAGCTTGCAGAGTTGAACACGGCGGAATAATTCTCAATTTCTCTAAAATGAATAAGATTTTAGAAATTAACAAAGAGAATATGACTGCAAGAGTACAACCCGGAGTAGTTTTGGGTGATTTACAGGAAACAGTTGAAGAAATCGGACTTTTTTACCCACCCGATCCGTCAAATTTAAAAGTATCAACCGTCGGCGGAAGTATCGCTCAGGCTTCAGCCGGTGCAAAAGCTTTTAAATACGGTTCAACTAAAAATTACATACTTGATTTAACGGTAGTAACGGCAAAAGGAGAAGTATTCAGAACAGGTTCGGATACGGTGAAAAATGCTACCGGATACAATCTTACAAGCCTGTTTGTAGGTTCGGAGGGAACTCTGGGGATTATTACCGAAGCCGTACTAAGACTTATCCCGAAACCTGAAACACAAAAAGTTATGATGGCATACTTTGATACAATAGAAGAAGCTATTTCAGCAGTAAATATGATTATAGAAAACAAAATCATGCCTGCAACAATAGATTTTATGGAAACATCTGCCATACAAACTGTCGAAAAGTTTTATCATATAGGTCTTTTAACAGATAAAGAAGCCGCTCTCGTTGTGGAAATTGACGGATTTAAAAACACAATTAATTTACAGGAAGAAATTATTAAAGATATCCTAAAAAGGTGCGGAGCAAGTGCCATACAGGTTTCACACAATGAAGAAGAATATAATAAAATATGGTTGGCAAGACGTTCTTCGATGGGGGCCTGTGCAAAAATAAAACCAAATGTGACAACAGACGATGTAATAGTTCCTAGAAATAATCTTGCAGAACTTGTAAAAGGAATACGTGAAATTTGTAAAAAATATAATCTTGAAACATGTTTAGTAGGACATGTGGGTGACGGCAGTATTCATCCTCAAATCCCCATTGACTATAGGGATGAAGATGAATATATAAGATATAAAACCGCAAAATCCGAAATATATGAACTTACGGCAAAACTCGGCGGAATAATATCCGGTGAACACGGAATAGGAGCCGATAAGCGTGATTTTATTTCAAAAGTAGTAAACGGAACGGCATTGGATTATATGAGAGAAATTAAAAAAGTTTTTGATCCGAATAACATCTTAAATCCATATAAGATATTTTAAAATACTTTTTATTCGTGAATTGTGAGTAGTTGATATGGAAAAGACGTTAAGATGTTAAGTTCGTTTAAAAAAGGATTGAAACTCAATTTCAATCCTTTAAAAAATTATCTTACTCTCTTTTTAATTATTTTTTATCTGCTTTAGCTTCTTCATTTACTTTTTGAGCAGCTTCAGAAGTTTCTTTATGTTCTTGGATACTCTCCTGCATGCTCTTTTGAACTTCTTTTGAAATTTCATCAGGATCCATATCTTTCTTAATATATTCTCTTTTTGCATTTTTCTTTAATGTATTAACCAATGTTTCTATCGCTTCAAGTTGCTTGCCATTAACTAAATATTCTTTGATATTATTTTTAACTTTGTCAAATGAATCCTGTCCTGCAGCTTTTCTATCGGTAACGACAATAATATGATAACCAAACTGAGATTTAACAGGACCTACAATGGTATCAGGTTTTGCACCAAATGCAGCTTCACTAAATTCAGGAACCATATCTTTCTTTGCAAAAAATCCTAAATCCCCGCCTTTTTCGCCGGAAACTTTATCATCTGATTTTGATTTAGCTAATTTTGCAAAAGATGACGGATCTTTTTGAAGTTTTTCAACTAAAGCTTTTGCCTCAGCTTCTTTACCCATGATAATTCCGCCGACTTCAGCTTTTATTTCTTCGTCAGTATAGTTTTTGTACTTAGGATTAGTTCTTATGCTTGCCTCTATTTCAGGTAAATTAACCGAAACGAGAATATGAGAAGCTCTTACTAATTCCGGATGTTTAAATTTATCGGCATGCTGGTTATAAAATTCCTTTGCTTCCGCATCAGACACTTCATTACCTACTATTGATTCAGCCAATTTTTTCATTCTGACCTGTTCTTGCAAATCTTTCTTAAATTCAGAAGCTGAAACACCGTTTTGTTTCAAAATTTTATCAAGTTGTTCTTTAGTACCAACTTTATCGATAACCACTTTTATTGCATTATCCATATCTTCTTTGGTAACTTTTATACCACGCTTATCTGCTTCATCATCAAGCAAAGCTTTTATTATTAATTCTTGAACGACTTTATTTTTAGTCAAATTATATAAGAAAGCATTTTTAGGATTTTTTAAATCTACTTTCATTGCACCTGCCATACCGGCTTTTGCTTGTTTATCAAACACTTCGTCAAATTGTGCCTGAGTAATTTTTGTATCATTAACCTTAATAATAGTTTGAGCGGACTTAATACCGCAACCCGAAAATAACATAGCTGAGATTGCCAATGTTACTAATAACTTTTTTCCCTTCATCAATATCTCTCTTTCCTTTATTTTGAATAGTCGTGACTAACTTTATGTATATAATAAAACAAATCTGTTAAAATGTTAAATAATTCGTCAAAATTTAGATAAGAATTGTTAAGCAACAAAATTGAAGTACCCTCTTTACACATTTGCGGCGCCTGCATATATTTTATACGTTTAATAATTTCCGGCGGCAAATTCGGCTGGATAAGCCTCCATTCCAAGTTCGTGTATGGGGTGTAAATCCTTATATTGTCTGACGTTTCACGTATAAGAGAAATCTTCACATCACTTGCGGCAAGACGTATTCTTATAAGTTTTATTAAATTTTCAACACTTTCGGGAGGTTTAGAGAATCTGTCTTTCCACTCCTCTGTAATATAATCCAATTCAACATTATTTTTGACATCCGCCAATCGTTTATATTCAATCATTTTCTGTTCTTTAGAACCGACCCACTCATCGGGAATAAAAGCTGTAACATTTATATCTACAATTGTTTCGACCTGACTTTCAATATGTTCACCCTGAAGTTGATGAACCGTTTCTTCCAACAACTGACAATACGTATCAAATCCGACATTTACCATATGTCCGTGTTGTTTTGTTCCCAAAATATTCCCGATACCCCTGATTTCCACATCTCTCAGTGCAATCTGATACCCGCTGCCGAGCGTCGTAAATTCTTTAATAGCCTTTAGCCTTTGAATTGCATCCTTTGTCATCTCTTTTGTCTGTTTATAGAAACAATAACAATAGGCCTGTCTTTGACTTCTGCCTACACGCCCTCTGAGTTGATACAGCTGTGCCAACCCGAATTTATCCGCATTGTGAATAATCATTGTATTTGCATTTGGAATATCAATTCCGTTTTCAATAATTGTAGTTGCAAGAAGAACGTCATATTCATGATTTGCAAAATCAACAATAACCTGCTCTAAGATTTTTTCGTCCATTTGTCCATGACCAACTGCAATACGAGCATTCGGTACAAGTTTTTGAAGCTGCAATTTAAATTCTTCAATAGTTTCGACCCTGTTATAAAGATAAAATACCTGACCTTCTCTATCGAGTTCATGGGTAATTGCATTTTTAACCATATTTTCATTCCAACCGCCGACATAAGTTTTTATCGGCAAGCGATTTTTCGGCGGAGTATTTATCACTGACATATCTTTAATTCCGGATAAAGACATGTAAAGCGTTCTTGGGATAGGTGTCGCCGACATCGTGATAATATCAATATTTTCTCTTAGTTGTTTAAGTTTTTCTTTATGCCTTACCCCGAAACGGTGTTCTTCATCAATTACCAATAAACCTAAATCCTTAAAGATTATACCGTTTTGAAGAAGTCTGTGAGTACCTATTACAACGTCACATTCACCCGTTGCAAGATGTTTAACCGTTTCTTTTTGCTCTTTTGCGGTACGGAAGCGGGAAAGAAGTTCAACCTTTACCCCGAAAGGACTGAACCTTTCAGACATAGTCTGAAAATGCTGGAGTGCAAGAATAGTTGTCGGAACAATTACGGCAGTTTGTTTTCCTGAGGTAACGGCTTTAAAAATAGCTCTCATGGCAACTTCCGTTTTACCAAACCCTACATCCCCGCAGATAAGCCTATCCATTGGGTTTTCGCTTTCCATATCCGTTTTAACCTCACCGATAGCTCTCATTTGGTCGGGAGTTTCAGTAAATTCAAAGGCTTCCTCCATTTCGACCTGCCAGCTTGTATCAGGAAGAAATTGGATACCCTTTTGCATTTTACGTCTTGCATAAAGACGTAAAAGATCATAAGCAACCTGTTCAACTTCTTTTTTAACTTTAGCTTTTGTATTATCCCAATCTTTGCCGCCCATTCGGGATAATTTCGGCTTTATTGAACCTGAACCCCGATATCTGCACAAAAGATTTATTTGTTCGGCAGGAATATGGAGTTTGTCGCTGCTTGCATATTCAATGGTCAAATAATCCTTTAGTTGTCCGTCAATTTCCTGTTGGGACAGTCCTTTGTAAATTCCGACACCATGGATACTGTG
>ERZ842401.6837-NODE-6837-length-11972-cov-41.629940_pt1 | contig 11972 bp, 11 predicted proteins | sample MGYA00521270_ERZ842401 | MGnify/ENA primary metagenome ERZ842401 (study PRJEB31892, sample SAMEA3878208) | bioreactor metagenome | biome: Moose rumen | place: Sweden | collected 2011-10 | study: EMG produced TPA metagenomics assembly of the PRJEB12797 data set... | reverse complement strand
CCGGGGTTATTTGATTAATATTTAACTCGTCCCAATTTTAACGGGACACTAATGATGTTAAATATTTAACTTTTTTGCAGCTGCATAAAAAAGATCTCGTTCTTATTTCGTATCTTTGCATCCGATTTACACAATTTTGACTAGCTAGATGACAGAAGAAAGAAATAACGATTATCGCAATATAGTTCCGCTTCAGATACGTTTCAACGATGTTGACAAGTTCGGTCATGTGAACAATACCATTTATTTTCAATTCTACGACTCTGGCAAGACCGACTATGTCTCCACTGTGTGCAAAGGCTTTGACTGGGATCGGTATGCTATTTTTGTGGTAAAGATAGAGGTGGAGTTTTTTGCCCAGATAAAAGGTGCAGATAGGATTGCCGTCCGTACCCGTACAGTAGTGCTCGGCAACAAGAGTTTCCGCTTGGAACAGGAAATATTTGACGTCGACACTCAGGAAGTTAAGAGTCGGTGTCTGTCGATATTGGTGCTTTATGACCTGGAGCAAAAGCAGTCCATACCGTTTCCGGATGAATGGCGCCAAGCCATCAGAGACTATGACGGCATTCTATAAACTCCAGCAGCAGCTTTATTCGCTCTACACACTCTTCTGGCCTACCTTCACAATTACAAAATATTTTGGAATAAAGCGCCCTCAAGAGCAAATAATCTGCAAAAAAGAGGTGTTTTATTTGGAAGATAAGGGGGAATGTTGTTGTCGTCATCGTAAATATTCTGAGATTTCCAGGATTTCCAAGATACTATCCACTATCCACTTGTATTGGAGGATGGTGGGGGAGGCTAAGTCCGCACGGAGCAGAGATAGTCTCCGCACGGAGCAGAGAGCATCTCCGCACGGAGCAGAGAGCATCTCCGCACGGAGTGGAGACGGTGTTCCCGAGTTTGACAAAAAGTCATTATGGTTGTCAAAGTGCCTGTTTCTGTTAAGGAAAGAGGCTGTTTTCGGGGGTAAAAGTGCCTGTTTACGGGTCGAAAACAGCATGTTTTCGTGTTGGAAAGATGCTGTTTTCTGTTGACAAACAGCATCTTTCGGACAACTATCCACTAAATTTAAGTTAACTCGCTTTTATTCAGAAAGTTAGTTTGTTTTCAACTATCCACTAACTATCCACTAACTATCCACTAACTATCCACTAACCCTACACTAAAATCGCCGACATTTGGTGGACATCTGGTGGATAGTTAGTGGATAGTTAGTGGATAGTTAGTGGATAGTTAGTGGATAGTTGTTTTTAGGTTAAATAACTGATATTCTTTGATTTAGATTGTATTTAGTGGATAGTTTGAAATTTTTTCTGCTTTCGCTTGGATTTTTGAGATATTTTTCGTACCTTCGCACAAAAAATTGAAGACTATGAAGATTACATTGTTTAAACCTTACAGAAAGCGGGAGACGGTGACCCGCTATGAGTTGCAGGACATGATACATCTGGTGAAGGACGGCCCTCAGCAGCAGGAAGTGCGACGCATCCGCGAGGTGTACCATCTGATGAATCCCCACCGGCTGGAGGACGGTCGGGTGGAGACGAAGATAGTGGACGCCATTAGGTTGCCCCGCATTTGTTTTTCGGCTGAGTACGAGAAACGTCAGGGCAAGCTGAAGATGCTGAAATACAACGGTTTGGTGGTGCTTGAGGTGAACGACCTGCAGAACTACGAGCAGGCTGTTGCCATCAAGAACAAGGTGCGCCGGATGCCCCAGACGGTGCTTTGCTTCCTGGGCGGTTCGGGCAAGAGCGTGAAGATTGTGTGTCGGGGCGAGTTGTTTGGAGCCTCCTCTGACCCCTCGAATGGGCGGGAGAACTTGCCGACGAAAGAACAGGACATCCGCCAGTTTCACCATAATATATATGAGACGGCACGGCAGGCCTATCAGGCGCAGTTCGGCCTGGACATCCCGTTCATGGAGCCCCGCCTGGACCGCACGGTCTACCTGAGCAGCGACCCGGAAGTGTGGTATAACGCTGGTGCAATGCCGTTCTTTGCCGATGCGACGGCGGAGGTTGACGAGCCGGTGGAGATTACCGATGCGAGCGACAGTCTGATGCCCGGACGTACCATTGAGCGCACCTACCAGCTGAACTGGCTCTTCATCACGGAGACGGTGATGGGGCACTACTTCGAGTTGCCTGACGACGAGCGCCTGATGGCATGGCTGATGGATATTGCCTCACGCTGCCTGAACGAAGGCATTCCGATGGCCCAGGCGCAGGGCTATACGCTGATGCACCCCGTGCTCAGCCAGGACGAGCTGCTGGTACGGAAGGTCTTCTCGGATGTCTATGCCGTCACGCAGCAGGAGGACTATATGAAGAAACACAAGATGAAGCCGCTGAAGAGTATTCCCGACGACACGATACAGACGATGAAGACGGAGATATTCCTGAGCGAGAACTACGACATGCGCAAGAACCTGCTGACGGGTGTGGCTGAATACAGGGAGCGATTCTCAGCCGACCAGACGTTCCGGCCGCTGACCGAAGAGGTGCGAAATGATATGACAATTCGTGCCACCGAGCTGGGTCTGAAATCATGGGACAGGGACGTGAACCGATTCATCGACTCGACGCGCATAGAACAGTATGACCCCGTAAACGCCTGGCTCGACAAGCTGCCGGAGTGGGACGGGATAGACCACATTGGGGCACTCGCAAAACGAGTGCCTACAGAGAACCGGAACTGGGAGAAATACCTCCGGTTTTGGCTGGTAGGCATGGTGGCCCAGTGGCGTGAGAGCGACAAGCAGCTGACGGGTAATGCCCTGACGCCGTTGCTGATAGGCCGTCAGGGATGTGGTAAGACCCGCTTCTGTAAGATTTTGTTGCCCAGTGAATTGCGCGATTACTATAATGATAAGATTAACTTCAAGAACGAGTTCGACCTGAATATCGCGCTGACCTCGTTTGCACTCATCAACATCGACGAGTTTGACAAGACCACCAACTCGCAGCAGATAGTGCTGAAGTACCTGCTGTCGTCGGCCGACGTCAAGTTCCGTCCACCCTACGGCAAGACCATCAAACAGTATCGCCGCTACAGTTCGTTCATCGGTACCACCAACCAGCAGAAGCCGCTGGTAGACCCCACGGGCAGCCGCCGATTCGTCTGCGTAGGCGTTACGGGAAACATCAATTTTCAGGACAATATCAACCATCGCCAGTTGTATGCCCAGGCCCTCCACCTCTTCAATCACGGGGAGCGCTACTGGCTGAACGACGACGAGATCAAGGTGCTGATTCGCGAGAACGAACCCTACCAGCGCCTGAACGACCTGGTGGAGATGATTGGCGAAACCTTCCGCAAGCCGAAGGAGGGCGAGGGCAGGTGGTGGTCGCTGGCCGACGTGTCGCAACTGCTGGCTGTGCGTTACGCCAACTACGACCCCGACACGACGTTCATCAAGTTAGGCTTTGCCCTGAGCGACCATCAGTTCGACTTCAAGAGCCGCCGACTGAGCCATACGACCGAATACCGGCTGATTGAGAAATCACCCGATTGACACGTACCTGTCCAAGGTCCCGTCTGCCGTCACCCGGCATGACGGCCCTTGGATAAGTTGTTATTGATTCTTTTCCTTCAGGTAGTTGGCAAAGATGCGGGCGGCGCTCTCCACCTTGGCGGCGCAGGGTCGCTGCTTGTAGTATTCTGCCGTACGCTCGGAGGCCACATAGCTCGACTGTGCCTTCTCGTAGCCCTTCAGACCCAGTATCTCCGCACATATCAGGCTGCCGTTCTCCTCTTTCGACTTCGCCAGGAGTTCCTGCACCACCTTGTAGCAAGCCGACTTGCCGTCGCGGTCGCTGCCTTCGGTTTGTCCGCAGTCCAGGCCTACGAGCATCACAATACCCGAGACGGCACCGCACATCATCCGCATTCTGCCAACGCCGCCACCGAATCCGGCGGCAATCTGCTTGGCCAACGTGTCGTCGAGTCCATAGAGGTCGGCAAAGGCAGCCACCACACTCTGGCAGCAGCCATATCCGGCCATGAAGTTGTCTACCGCTCTGTCTACTCTCTCGTCTATAGTCCTTGAAACTTCTTCATTCATAGTCGTTTTCTTTAATATTGGCTTTGTTGCTTGATGTTAAGGATGTGGTAGTAGATGCCTGCCAGGATGCAGAAAAGTCCTAAAAGAAGCAGCCAGTTGTGATAGGAGAGGGTGCTGATACGCGTCAGACAGAGCACCAGCGTACCTATAATAATAAGGAATAACCCCCGATATTGCTTGAATTTCTTCATAAAAACGTTAAATTTCCTGCAAAGATACGAAATAATTCGTGTTTCATGGCTTGTGTTTAATGATTTTTTTGTACCTTTGCAGCCGCAAATTGCAAAAATAACATTTTTTTAATTAATTACGTAGTATGAATCAATACGAAACCGTTTTCATTTTGACTCCCGTTTTGTCTGATGAACAGATGAAGGAAACGGTCGCTAAATTCAAGAAGGTTCTCACCGACAAGGGTGCAGAGATTCTGAGTGAAGAGACCTGGGGACTGAAGAAGATGGCTTATGCTATTCAGAAGAAATCTACAGGTTTCTATTTCCTGGTAGAGTTCAAGGCTGAGCCATCAGTGATTAAGACGCTGGAGACTGCTTTCCGTCGTGACGAGAAGGTCATCCGTTTCCAGACAGTAAAGCTTGAGAAGTATGCCATCGAGTATGCTGAGAAGCGTCGTAACAAATTTGGTAAAAAAGAGGAGGCTTAAACTATGGCACAGCAAGACACTGAAATCCGTTATTTGAACGCTCCTTCTATCGACACGAAGAAGAAGAAGTACTGCCGTTTCAAGAAGAGCGGTATCAAGTACATTGACTACAAAGACCCCGAGTTCCTGAAGAAGTTCCTGAACGAGCAGGGTAAGATTCTTCCCCGCCGCATCACGGGTACCTCTCTGAAGTATCAGCGCCGTGTGGCCCAGGCCGTTAAGCGTGCCCGCCAGATTGCTCTGCTGCCTTACGTAACTGACATGATGAAGTAAAACAAGGAGGACGCAAGACATGGAAATTATACTGAAAGAAGATATTATCGGACTGGGATACAAGAACGATATCGTGAATGTAAAGTCTGGATACGGCCGTAACTACCTGATTCCCCAGGGTAAGGGTGTTATCGCCTCTCCTATGGCTAAGAAGATTCTTGCCGAGAACCTGAAGCAGCAGGCTCACAAGTTGGCAGCCATCAAGGCCGATGCTGAGAAGAAGGCTGAGACCCTGAAGGACGTTGCCCTGTGCATCGCTGCCAAGGTGAGCGCTACCGGTCAGCTCTATGGTTCAGTAGGTGCCAATCAGGTTGCTGAGGAGCTGAAGAAGCTGGGCAAGGAGGTTGACCGCAAGATCATCACCATGAAGGAAGCCAAGCAGGTTGGTGACTTCGTAGCCCTGGTACACTTCCACAAGGAGGTTACCGTCGAGGTTCCCGTGAAGGTCGTTGCCGAGAACGCTCCCGTCGAGGAGAAGAAAGAGGAGGTTGCCGTCGTAGCAGAGGCTCCCGTCGAGGAGGCACCTGTTGAGGAGGCTCCCGCCGCAGTAGAAGAATAACCGCTGTAAAGCAATCATAGTTATTATACGCTGTTGAATCCCGAGTGCCACCAAGCGCCCGGGATTTTTCTATGTCTAATGGGCTGTCTCTCAGGAAGTCCATGTCCTCGGACGTACCCATAGGACACAAAAAAACCACCGGAACTCGTCCGGCGGTCTTTTTCTCTCAATTTAGTTCGAGCTGATTACTGAACGCTGTCAGTAGCGGTGGTGTCAGCAGCAGCGCTGTCTACAGTCTCAACGGTGTCAACAGTAACAACGGTGTCAGTGTCAACAGCCTCGGCCTGAGCGGTCTTGTTACCACAAGAAGCGAAAGAAATAGCTGCAACAGCTACGAACATAAATACTAATTTTTTCATTTTTTCTAAGCTTTTAAATCTGTAAAACAATCATTTGTTTATTAAAACGCTGCAAAGGTAGGCATTTTTTTTATATGTCGTATCATTTTTTTGCTTTTTTTTTAGGGTGTTTTTGTAACTTTTTTGCAAAGCGTTCAATATCAACGGATTACGAAATGTTAAATTTCATGTATTTTTTACACTATACTGAATATTTGCAAAAAAATGGGTGATTGTGACATTTTTTGTGTACCTTTGTCGGCGGTAACAGAAACACCTTATTATATATATATGATAGACACGTCTGCTTTTCAAGGCAAAAAGGCTGCTTACTACACGTTAGGCTGCAAGTTGAACTTCTCGGAGACTTCAACTTTCGGAAAAATGCTCAGTGGGCTGGGAGTGCAGACTGCGCAGAAGGGTGAGCGCGCCGACATCTGTCTGATTAATACCTGTTCGGTGACCGATGTTGCCGACCACAAGTGCCGCCAGGCCATCCATCGCATGGTACGCGAGCATCCCGGTGCCTTCGTCGTGGTGACCGGTTGCTATGCACAGCTGGAGCCGGAGCGCATCAGCCAGATAGAGGGTGTCGACCTGGTGCTGGGGGCTAACGAGAAAGCCAACCTGGTGCAGTTTCTGTCCGAGGGGTTTGTCTGTCGCGACAGAATGACGGCGGATGATGCGACCCTACACCAGTCGGAGAATGATAGCATCCGGCAGGGGTCGACATTCCGGACGGTGAAAACCAAGGACATCAAGACTTTTGCACCCAGCTGCTCACGTGGCAATCGCACCCGCTACTTTCTGAAGGTGCAGGACGGCTGCGACTATTTCTGCACCTATTGTACCATTCCCTACGCCCGTGGCTTCAGCCGCAATCCCAGCATCGCCTCGTTAGTAGCTCAGGCCGAGGAGGCAGCTCGCGAGGGTGGCAAGGAGATAGTGTTGACGGGTGTCAACATCGGGGACTTCGGCAAGACAACAGGTGAGCGCTTCATCGACTTGGTGAAGGCGCTGGACGAGGTGGAGGGTATCAGCCGCTTCCGCATCAGCAGTCTGGAGCCCGACCTGCTGAGCGACGAGCTCATCGACTATTGCGCCCGCAGCCGCGCCTTCATGCCCCATTACCATATTCCGTTGCAGAGCGGCAGCGACACCGTGCTCCGACTGATGCACCGACACTATGACCGCCAGTTGTTTGCTGACAAGATACATCATATCAAGGACCTTGTTCCTGACGCTTTCATCGGCGTCGACGTGATGGTAGGCTGTCGTGGTGAGACGCCGGAGTGTTTTGAGGAAACATACAACTTCCTGAACGCCCTCGACGTGACCCAGCTGCACGTATTTCCGTACTCCGAACGTCCGGGCACGGCGGCGTTGAAGATAGACTATGTGGTCAGTGAACGCGACAAGAAACAGCGCAGCCAGCGATTGTTGGAACTGTCGGACCGAAAGACGGAAGCCTTCTACACCCGTCATATCGGCCAAGCGGCCGAAGTGCTTTTCGAAAAGGCCCCCCGTGGCAAGGCCATGCACGGCTTTACACGGAACTACATTCGTGTGGAACTGTCGGCTGCCGATGCCCGCGAGGAGTACGACAACCAGTTAATGCAGGTCACTCTTGGCAATTTCAATTACGACAAAACGGCGTTGAAAGTGAAGAATGAAGATTGAAGATTGAAGAATTTGCTACCGCGTAATATTAAGAATGGATAAAGTTGCAATAGTTATTCTGAACTGGAACGGCGCCAAGATGTTGCGCCAGTATATGCCCACGGTATTGAACTATTCGCGTGACGAGGCCACGGTGTATGTGGCGGACAATGCGTCAACGGACGACTCTCTGGAGCTGTTGCGCAGCGACTTCCCGGAAGTGCGGCTTGTGCTGCTGGACAGGAACTGGGGCTTTGCCGAGGGTTATAACAAGGCGCTGCAGCAGGTGGATGCCGAATACTACCTGTTGCTGAATTCCGACATTGAGGTGACGCACCATTGGCTGACGCCGCTCGTCGAGTACATGGACACCCATCAGGAGGTAGCTGCCTGTCAGCCCAAGTTGCTCAGCATCTTCGACCGCGACAGTTTTGAATATGCCGGGGCGAGTGGGGGATACCTCGATCGCTATGGCTATCCCTTCTGCCGTGGACGCATCTTCGAGACCGTCGAGGAAGACAACGGACAATATGACTATGCTACGGAGACGCTATGGGTTACCGGCGCAGCCCTGATGATACGTGCCAAGGACTATTGGGACGTTGGCGGACTGGACGGCCGCTTCTTTGCACACAATGAGGAGATAGACCTCTGCTGGCGCCTACGTATAAAGGGCAGGAAGATGATGTGCCTGCCCGAGAGCTATGTCTACCACGTGGGAGGCGGCACGCTGCCCAAGTCGAACCCTATGAAGACGTTCCTGAACTTCCGCAACAACCTGACCATGCTCTACAAGTGCCTGCCCGACTCCGAACTACAGCATGTGATGCGCTGGCGCTGGGCACTCGACTATCTGGCAGCCTGGGAGATGCTTATCCTGAAAGGTAACTGGGGCGACTTCAAGGCTGTCTTCAAGGCACGCCGCGCCTTTAAACGGTGGCGTCATGACTTTGACGTCGACCGTCAGACCATTCAGACATCGCGGGTAGCAAAAGAAATACCAGAGCAACGGCGTTTCTCATTGCTCTGGCAGTACTATGTACGTGGTCGCAAACACTTCAGCGAATTGTAACCACTACCGGCTGCTCCACTTCTTTGCGCCAGGCCTTCAGGTAGTCGAACCACTCCTTGGCCGAGTGATAGCCGAAGGATTCGTTGGCAGAGGTATAGGTGACCTTGTAGGACATCCGGTCGCCCTTGACCTGAAGCACGTAGGTGTAGTTGTCCTTGTTGGCAGGCTCCTCGCTGACGATGTTCTTTTGAGGCACGAGAACAGCCAGTCCCACCGTCTCGCGCTTCCAGTTTAAGGTGTCGGTTGAAGGATAGTCCGTGCCCCAACAGGCTCGCAGTCCCTTCTTGTCGCTGAACTCCTCGGACCCCTTGACATTGATGATACCCGTTGAGAAACGGTAGTCGCTGACATCCTTGTTGAAAAGCACTTCAACGTCCGTATCCCTATGCCCTGCATATTGTATATAGCGCAGGGTCATATTGACGTTTGAAGATTGACATTTGAAGTTTGAAGTTTGAAGTTTGTCATTTGATACTGGGGGAAGTTGCCAGCCACGGTCAATCACTTCGACGATGGTGCGCAGCGGACCGTACGAGACGACACGCTGGGTACGCGTCTTCACTGGTTGTACCAGTGTTGGCTGCTGGCCGTCCCAGCCTCGGAAGGCTCCCAGACCAAAAGTCTGACCCACCCACAGCACGTCGTCACCATAGCCGCGTTTCTTCTGGTCGGCATCGGTATAGAACTGCGTCTCCTTGAGTTCCAGCTGTTTATTGAATTTTCCGTACAGGTCCAGCGTCTGGCGGGCATCGAAGTAGATGCGGATGCCGTTCAGCTCACTCTCGAAGTCGACGCCGTGATGATGCTGGATGTTATAGGTATAGGCAGCGTCGCCACGAGCCGTAATGGATTCGATATAGTTGTTTTGCTGGTTCTTTTTCAACGTCTTGTCCTTGGAATTGCCCAGCACCATCTCGGCAAAAACACGGGCAGGATAGCAGCGTGGTTCACCCGTAGCAGACAGGGCGACGGTATATTGTTTCTGCTCTTTCTTGTCCAAGTCGACCAGAAAGCACAATTCGTCGAAGGCCTCGTCCTGATTGATGTCGTCCAGTTGACAAGGTATCTCCTGGCCGTTGCTGGTGACCAAGGCAGAACGGACGTCGCCGTATGGACTGAGGTTGATGACAACAGGGACGTCGGCACGTGCTACAGACATGGTGTTGCTAACGCTGACGGTGATGGTTTTCTGGGCATAGGCAACACTGCACAATGCTGCCAGCAGCCATAGGGATAGAGATTTCTTCATAGTTTGCGATTTGTTTAACCTTTGCAAATTTCACACAAATAAACGGAAAAGGCATCAAATACCTACTTTTTTTTATCTTTTTTAGGTTAAAATTTTGTTTTAAAAATATTTTTTAGTAATTTTGCATCGGAATTTAACATTTATAGATAGGATGGTACGTAGAGTCTATGGCATATTGTTCCTTGTGATGATACTGTGCGTCGGCTGCGAATGGCAACTGAAGCCCAGCAACAATGACGATGAAGACGTCAATGTTGCCATCGAGCGCTACGACCGCATTGAAGGACTCTATCTGACTACCGGCGACTATTCGGCCTTGCAGCAGATGTACACCAATTATCCCATGCAGACACGCATGCTGATAGAAGACATGTTGCATCTGGGTAAGGTTGACGACCCTGAAATCAACAGCAAGTTTCTGCGTTTCTTTCAGGATTCCACGCTGCAAACTATGCTCCAGCAGGTACGTCAGCAGTATGTCGACATGGACGACATCAACGCCGACCTGACAGCCGCATTTACCCGTTTGCACGAAGAACTACCTACAGCCGAACTGCCAGTCATCTATACCCAGATGGGGTCGTTCGACCAGAGCATTGTGGTAGGCAATGGCACGCTGGGCATCAGCCTTGACAAATACTTGGGTGCCGACTATCCGTTCTATCTTGACAACTATCCCGAAGACCAACGGAAAATGATGGTGCGTTCGATGATAGTGCCCGATTGTCTGGGCTTCTATTTGCTCAGCCTTTATCCTATTCCCGTCGAGCATCGGCAGTCTCAGGAATTGCGCGACCAGCACATGGGGCGCATCCAATGGGTGGTCAACCGATTGATGGGCCGAAAGGTCTTCAATAATGCCTTTGTCCTGCAAGCCTCGGAGGTGATGAAAAGCCATAAGGAATGGTCTGTCGACCAGTTGCTTCGTTTGAATCAACAATAATAAGGAAAATAAAGAAAGTATTTTCGTTCGAAATGCTCGAATAAATTTGGCATTTCACTCACTTATTCGTACCTTTGTAACCCCAAAAAGAAAAAACTATGCCAGAACAAGGAAATAATACCAAGGGTGGCGCCCGCAACCGCCGCCAGCCTGTCGTTGACAACAACTATGCCCACGTACAGCCACAGGCCACAGACCTGGAGCGTGCCGTGCTGGGTGCCCTGATGATAGACAAGGATGCCTATGCCGTGGTGTGTGAGATGCTCTATCCCGAGAGCTTCTACGAACCCCGCAACCAGAAGGTTTATCGTGCCATCATGGAACTGTCGATGCGCGAGAATCCTGTGGACGTCTGGACGGTGACCGAGCAGCTGGCCCGACAGGGCGACCTGGAGGATGTGGGTGGACCGGGATACGTCACGGAATTGTCGAGCCGCATCGCCTCGTCAGCCAATATCGAGTATCATGCCCGTATTATTGCCCAGAAGTCGCTGGCCCGTCAGCTTATCTCGTTTACCAGTCGCATTCAGGGCATGGCCTTCGACGAGACGGTCGATGTGGACGACCTGATGCAGGAAGCCGAGGGTGCGTTGTTCGAGCTGGGACAGCGCAACATGAAGAAAGACTACACCCAGATAGACCCCGTCATCAAGAATGCCATTGACGTCATCCAGAAGGCTGCTGCCAACAAGGATGGTCTGACGGGCGTGCCTACCGGCTACCATAAGTTGGACGACATCACGTCGGGATGGCAACCCTCTGACCTGGTTATCATCGCCGGCCGTCCTGCCATGGGTAAGACGTCGTTTGCGCTCTCCATGGCTAAGAATATCGCCGCCGACTATCAGGTGCCGATGGCTTTCTTCTCGTTGGAAATGTCGAATGTCCAGTTGGTTAACCGACTCATCTCCAACTGCTGCGAGATTCAGGGGTCGAAGATTCTGAACGGTCAGCTGCGTCCCGACGAGTGGGACCGTCTGGACAAGAACCTGAACCACCTGCTGGGAGCTCCGCTCTATGTCGACGATACACCGGGACTGTCCGTCTTCGAGCTGCGCACCAAGGCACGCCGACTGGTTCGTGAACATGGCGTGAAAATCATCATGATTGACTATTTGCAGCTGATGAATGCCAACGGCATGCGCT
>ERZ842401.6836-NODE-6836-length-11973-cov-40.816328_pt1 | contig 11973 bp, 18 predicted proteins | sample MGYA00521270_ERZ842401 | MGnify/ENA primary metagenome ERZ842401 (study PRJEB31892, sample SAMEA3878208) | bioreactor metagenome | biome: Moose rumen | place: Sweden | collected 2011-10 | study: EMG produced TPA metagenomics assembly of the PRJEB12797 data set... | reverse complement strand
TGCGCCAGTTGTACGATGACATGATGCCGCTCTGCTCACAGATGACGGGCGTGGCGAGGGCGGTGGCCGGGTTCGGTGCGCTGTTCTATATCGCTTACCGTGTGTGGCAGTCGCTGGCACGGGCGGAGCCTATCGATGTATTCCCGATGCTGCGTCCGTTCGCCATCGGATTGTGCATCCTGCTCTTCCCGTCGGTAGTACTCGGTACGCTCAACAGCGTGATGAGTCCGATAGTGCAGGGCGTGAGTACGATGCTCGAAGGGCAGAAACTGGACTTGGAGGAACTGCGACAGCAAAAGGACGAGCTGGAGGCGGAGATGATGAAACGCAACCCAGAGACGGCCTATCTGGTGGACGATGCGGAGTTTGACAAGGAACTGGACAACCTCGGCATATCGCCCTCGGACTTGGCAACGATGGCGGGGATGTATGCGGAGCGCGGACTGTATAAGCTGCAGAAGATGATACGCGACGGTTTCCGCTATATACTGGAAATGGTGTTCGAGGCGGTATCGCTGATGATTGACGTGCTGCGCACGTTCTTTCTCATCGTGCTGTCGATACTTGGGCCGCTGGCCTTTGGCATAGCAGTGTACGACGGTTTCCAGAGTACCTTGACGGGATGGATGTGTAGGTACATTCAGGTGTATCTCTGGCTTCCGATAGCCGACCTGTTCAGCTGCATACTGGCGAGAATCCAGCAGTTGAGCATCGAACATGACATTGTGCAGATGCAGACGGATCCAGGCTTTTCGCTCGACTCGTCAGATGGGGTGTACCTTATCATGATGCTGATAGGAATCATCGGCTACTTTACTGTACCTACGGTGGCAGGATGGGTGATACAGGCTGGCGGCATCGGTAACTACAACCGCAATGTGAACAAGACCATGACCAAGAGCGGCGGAGCCGTGAAGAGTGGTGCGCTGTGGCTGGCCAAGTAATAACTATCAAAAAAAGAAAGGAAACAGAACAGAAATGGAATTCAAGTCATTGAAGAACATCGAATCATCATTCCGGCAGCTTAGGCTGTTCGGAATGATCTTCCTGACCGCTTGTACGGTGGTCACGGTGTGGTCGGTGAGGAGTTCGTACTCATTTGCGGAGAAACAGAGGGAGAAAATCTACGTGCTTGACGGCGGCAAGTCGCTGATGCTGGCACTCTCGCAAGACCTCTCTCAGAACAGACCGGCAGAGGCGAGGGAGCATGTTCGTCGCTTTCATGAACTGTTCTTTACGCTGGCACCTGAGAAGAGTGCCATTGAGAGCAACGTGCATCGTGCGCTGGTGATGGCAGACAAGAGTGCCTACAACTACTACCGCGACTTTGCGGAGCAGGGCTTCTATAACCGCATCATTGCTGGCAACATCAACCAGGCGGTGAGAGTTGACAGCGTGGTGTGCGACTTCGACAGCTATCCGTATCAAGTAAGGACGTTCGCAAGACAGACGATTATCCGTGAGAGTAACGTGACGGAGAGGACTCTGGTGACGGAGTGCCGGCTGATGAACAGCAGCCGTTCGGACGACAACCCCAACGGCTTCCAAATACGGAACTTTACGATTATTGAGAACAAGGACATTAGGACGGTGAAGAAATGAAGCAGGAAATAGTTGAATTGAAACAGCGCATTGCGGGAGGCATCAGGGCAAGGCTTGATGCCCTCTCACCTGACCAAAGGCTGCACATGGTAGTCGGGATGTTCGGCATCCTCGTCGTTCTGTTGCTGTTCTGCATCTGGCAGACGGTAAGCGACATTGCCGAAAGGCCAAAGAACACGAACATCGTGATTGAGCATATCGACAGCCCCGTCATCGTGGACGGAAAACATGAGTATCAACAACTAAAAGAAATTGCAAATGGAACAGGAGAACAAGGAGAATCAGGAGCAGTTGCAAGGCGGGGCCTTGGACAGTTCATCCCAGGAGGAGCAGAACGCTAATCCTCCAAAGGAAGAAGTAGAAGAGAAGCCAAAGAAGGAACTGACAGAGGAAGAAAGACTGAAGCGCAACAAGTTGATGGTGCTCGGTGCTGCCATCATCGGATGCGTCTTCATCCTCGGTTGGTTGTTTACCTCACTCAGTGGTAGTGACGAGAATGTTTCGGGTAAGAACGGCTTCAATACAGAAATGCCCGATGCAGACCAGGGAAGCAGCAATATTGCCGACAAAAGCAAAGCCTACGAGATGGAGAGTGTGAAGAAGAATCAGAAGTCACGGCATGATCTTGGGTCATACTCAATGAACGAGACGGATTCTGTGGAAGTATCGGACGAGATGAACCTCATGGCTACCTCTGCGCCAAAGGAAGATGAAGAATCTCCTGCCAAACAGCGGGTAGCACAATCGGCAGCAGCCTGTAACGAACTGAGTCAGACACTCGGCAGTTTCTACCAGCCCTCAGAGGCTGCAGCCAATGAGGAACTGAAAAGTCGTATCTCGGAACTGGAGCAGAAACTTGCCTCACAGACAACATCAGGCGGAAATACCGTCGATGATCAGTTGGCATTGATGGAAAAATCGTATCAGTTGGCGGCGAAGTATATGCCTACAGGACAAAATGGCGGTCAGGCGACATACGCAGGGGCTGGCGAACAAGCAACTTCTGGCCAGCAGGGGAAGAAACGCAAAGTGTCGCCAGTACAGCAGGTGACAAAGACGGTGGTATCGGCCTTGGGTGGTCAGATGATTGACGAAGAAGATGATGATGGCTGCTTTACCTTCCAATCTTTCAATACGGCAGTCGGCTCCTGTAGCGGTGCCAGTCGAAAGAATACCATTTCGGCATCTGTCTATGGCTACCAGACGGTGACGGATGGACAGACGGTGAGACTGCGGCTGTTGGAGCCGATGGCGGTGGATGAGCGGATTATCCCCAAAAACTCTATAGTGGTCGGCTCAACGAAGATCCAGGGCGAACGGCTCTGCATCACCATTACCTCTATTGAGAACGGCAGTATGATTATCCCCGTGGAGTTGTCGGTCTATGACACAGACGGGCAGGAGGGTATCTTCATCCCAAATTCAATGGAGGTGAATGCCGCCAAGGAGGTTGCCGCCAACATGGGCGGATCAATGGGAAGCAGCATTAATATCTCGTCGGATGCCAAGGCACAACTGGCATCAGACCTCGGCAAAGGACTGATCCAGGGAACAAGCCAGTATATCGCCAAAAAGATGCGCATAATAAAAGTGCATCTGAAGGCAGGCTATCAGGTGCTGCTCTACCAGAAAGAGAATTAAACGTATAACCAATTAACGACAAGTAACAGAAACGATTATGAGAATGAAGAAAGTATTGATGATTGCTTGCACCCTGTTCATGGGTGCAAGCGTAGTAAACGCACAGGAATCGACATTGCCCAAGGATGGTGACTTGTTCCAGGGACTGACGCGCAGTATCACCTATGACCGCATGATACCGCCTCACGGACTGCAGGTGACCTTCGACAAGACGGTACACATTATATTCCCTGCTGCCATTACCTACGTGGACTTGGGTTCTGCCAACATCATGGCTGGTAAGGCTGACGGTGCGGAGAACGTCATCCGAGTGAAGGCGACAAAGCGTTGGTTCAAGGGTGAGACGAATATGAGCGTCATCACAGAGGACGGCAGCTTTTACGCATTTAATGTGAAGTACGCCAAGGAGCCGGATAAACTCAATATAGAGATGAAGGACTTCATTCATGATGGTTCTGCGGTGAACAGACCGAATAACTCGATGGATATCTATCTGAAAGAGTTGGGCAGTGAGAGTCCAGTACTTGTGCGACTGGTGATGAAGAGCATCTGGAAACAGAATGAGCGTATCGTGAAGCACATTGGTAGCAAGGGCTTCGGCATCCGCTTTCTGTTGAAGGGCATCTATACGCACAACGGACTACTGTATTTCCACACGGAGATCAAGAACACGAGCAACGTACCCTTCGACGTGGACTATATCACATGGAAGATTGTGGATAAGAAGGTGGCAAAGCGCACTGCCATTCAGGAGCAGGTAATCCAGCCACTGCGCACACAGAACTTTATCCTCAACGTGCAGGGCAATTCGTCGGAGCGCACGGTCTGGACGATGGACAAGTTTACGTTGCCTGATGACAAGTGCCTCGTGGTGGAACTGGCAGAGAAGAATGGTGGCCGTCACCAGTCGTTCACCATCGAAAATTCTGACCTGGTACGTGCAAAACTCATCTCAGAGTTGAAGGTGAAGTAGGACTACAGGAAGAAAAGTAAACGGAACAAAAAAGTAACAATTGAAGGATTGAAGATGAAGAAACTATTGATGATTGGAGTGCTTGCCCTGACTATGGGGCAAGCCTCCGCCCAGCGGTGCCTGCCTAAGATGCAGGGCATTGAGGTGAACGGTGGATTTGTGGACGGCAAGGCTCTGAGTACAGCATTCTATGGCGGTGCAGCTCTCTCGACCTATACCAAGAACGGCTCGAAGTGGGTGTTTGGTGGCGAGTACCTGCAGCGTGACTACGGCTATGCCAACACAACCATTCCCGTAGCTCAGTTTACGGCGGAGGGTGGCTACTACCAGAAACTGCTCACGGATGCCAGTAAGACGTTGTTTGTCTATGGTGGTGCATCGGTACTTGCTGGTTACGAGTGCGTGAACTGGGGAGAGACATTGCTGGATGATGGCGCAAGGTTGCAGGACAAGGATGCATTCATCTATGGAGGTGCGCTGACGCTGAACATAGAGGTCTATCTATCAGACCGCCTGGCACTGACGGGGATTGTGCGTGAGCGATGCCTTTGGGGAAACGACACGGGCCACTTTCATGCGCAGTATGGTCTGGGCCTGAAACTGATAATCAACTGACAGACTATGACGATTGAAGAAATACGAGATATGCCCATCACGGACTTTCTGCACAAGTTGGGACTGAAGCCGACGAAACGGAGAGGCTGCGAGGTGTGGTATCATGCACCTTATCGTTCTGACCGAACACCGTCCTTCTGTGTGAACACGGAGAAGAACATCTTCAACGACTTTGGGGCTGGTGTCGGAGGTGACATCTTTGAGCTGGCAGGATTGATGATTCCCTCCAACGACTTCATGGCACAGGCCAAGTACATAAGCGAGGTAGCCAACTCACCATTGGAGCGGTCAGAGCCTCCGAAGTTTGAGCCACTACCGTCGATGCCGCAGTTTACGGATGTGGAAGTCATGCCGCTACGCAACTATGCACTCTTGAACTATCTTCAGGAGCGGGGAATCCCGATAGAGATTGCGACAGCCCAATGCGTGGAAGTTCATTACAGGCTGCATGGCAAACAATACTTTGCCGTCGGTTTCCCAAACGAGGCTGGTGGCTACGAGATTCGCAACAAGTTCTTCAAGGGGAGCATTCCTCCCAAAGCGGTGTCAGTCATCAAGAACGGTTCGCTAGTCGTGAATGTGTATGAGGGTTTCATGGACTACCTGTCAGGGCTGACACTGGGTTATGGCAGAACGGAAGACAATCTGGTATTGAACTCGGTCAGCAACACAGCGAAAGCCTACAGGCATCTGGACTGCTACGGCCAGATAAACACTTGGCTCGACAATGATGATGCGGGGCACAGATGTCTTGATGCACTACGAAATCGCTACGGAGAGAAGGTCAATGACCGTTCTGAGATTTATCGTCCCTGGAAGGACGTGAATGAGTATCTGCAAACAAAGAAGAAAGAACAACAATCCATTAAAACGAAACTGAAGTTATGAAGAAGATCCTGAAGAAAGTAATGATGTGTGCCACAATGATGGCTGTGATTGTCGGATTCACAAGCTGTGAGGACGAGCTCGACATACAGACCAACTATCCCTTTGAGGTGGAGGTGATGCCCGTACCAACGAAGATCCTGCGTGGTCAGACGGCTGAAATCCGCTGCCATCTGAACAAGGAGGGCGACTACAAGAACACGCTCTACACCATCCGCTGGTTCCTCTATGATGGTGTCGGCTCGCTTCGGATGGAGAATGGCACAGTCCTCCAGATGAACGACCGCTACCTGCTGGAGAGCGACACGTTCCGGCTGTACTATACATCTGCCAGCACCGATGCTCACAAGTTCATCGTGGTCATCGAGGACTCCAACGGCAACAGCCAGACGCTGACGTTCAACTTCAATAACGAGACGAAGAAGGAGGACGAGAGTGAGGACTAAACATCTGCTATCCCTGATGCCGCTCTGCTTCCTCAGCGTGACACCGATTAGGGCGACACCCAAGAATCTGCCCTGCACTGACAAGCAATTCGAGCTGGCCGTGGCCTGCATCAAGCATTTCGAGGGCTGGCATGGGGTGAAAGCATGGCCATATGTCGGCTATGGGCATCAAGTGCAGAAGGGAGAACGATACTCAGCCCGAACACTGACCAAGCAACAAGGTGACTTACTCCTACGTCTCGACCTGATGCGAAACCTCTATATGTTCCGTGGCTACGGCAAGGATGCGCTGCTGCTCTCTGTTCTTGCCTACAATGTCGGGCCATACGCCATCCTCGGCACTAACAAGCGTCCGAAGAGTCGGCTACTTCAGAAAATTGAGCGTGGTGACCGCAACATCTACAACGACTACATCTCTTTCTGTCGCTGGCATGGCAAGCAGGTGAAGTCCATTAAGTTCCGAAGGCAGGTAGAGTATGACTTGTTCTTTGTGAAATGAGCAAGCGGTGGAATTTCGGAGTGCATAGGCACTATCGATACTCCACCGTTTTGTTTACACCTTTACACCTCAATGGTCTCGCCGTTGGAAGTGATAAAAATCTTCTCTTTCCCGTTGTGACGCTCATTTTTGAGGAGGTGAACTTTCCAAGGTACATAGTTCCCTTGCTCATCTACCAGACGGAATCTCCTGCCACAAATATTACATCCCCACTTTGGCGGGTTTCTGGGAATGGTGTCACCTCCCATCATTCCCGTCTTGTGGTATTCAAAGAGATAGTCAATCTCGGTATAGTCACCTGTCCCGTAGATGATGGGTACAATATGTCCTGTATCATCCGTCGGCTGACTCTTGCAATACGGACATGTCCTTGGCTTTCGTGTTACCTCGTAGATTTTGGTTCCTCTCATAGCGGTCGTTTTATTTGATGATGTCTTTTACCCGTACCAGCAGTTTTCTGATAGAATCAGCAATAATCTCCTTGTCTGGAATCTCAGCATAGGACAAAGCACCAACCTCTGACAGATAGAGCGGTGAAATCCGCTGCCACACTGCATTGAAGTCTGTAAACAGTACGGAAGCCAGAAGGTCGGAGTCTCGCCATCGTGGCGGACGGTCAAACTCCCGTTTGTCGTGTGCTATCAGGTCGGGCAGGTCTTTTGCGAAATCCGTGTGCAGATAGTCTGCACATTCCTTGTCCAACGTGAGGAAGTGAAGGTCGTAGAAGTGTCGTATCTTTGATGAGAGTCCGTGTATGGGGTCATCCTCGAAGGAAAAGCGAAGCAGAGATACGACCTTCTCGCAGAGCGTCCGTCGTTTGTCAAGGACATTGAGTGTGAACGGCTCCATATCCATCTCACGAATCATGTCCGTAAGTCCACGCTGGGCCATCATCTCAGTGATGAATGTCTGCACTTGTTTCTCCACATAGGGATAGGGATTGCCGTAGGTGTTGATTTCCACGATGACGTGGTTGCCAAGGAAGTTGTATCGGGAGTTCGGCTCGGCTATGATGCTGTCGTACTGATGGTAGGTCTTGCGGTAGCGGTTGCTTTTTAGCGTCTGTCCTTCCGATTCTATCTCCGTAAGGTCAATTGTGGTATCCTTTCCGATGCGTGTCACCAACTTTTTCAGTTGATTCTGGCTGAGATTTTCTCCGATGACGGCGAAGTCCACGTCGGAGGAGAAACGCTGTATGAGCTTGTAGGCTTTGGAAAGCGAGGTGCCGCCTTTCCAAACGATGCTGCCGGAATTTTGGTGACGTGCCAACCGTTGTAATATCCGACAAATCCAGTAGTCCTTCTCCACGAACTCCGGCTCAATGGATAGCGTCTGGGCTGTAACTCTCACAGCGTCTGCAAACAGTCGTCGGTTTTCATGCAGTTTCATACGATGTTCCAGTTTTTATGGTTTGGGAGAATATCATCAGTCACACCTATTTTATATATAGTCATAGGATTCAAGGTCTGTTGGAGCTTCCCAGCAAGTTCCGTGCTGCCGATAAGTTCCATCATTGCCCCAAGCAAGGCTCTCGTCTGAGGAGGGTATTTCAGTGCGAGGGCGCAGGTCGTGGACTTATCCTTGTCAGTCAGTTCGCCTGTCATAGCATACAGACGGGATATTGAGTCGCTGATGGTGGTGTCGGGGATGAGTTTGATGGATTTGATGGCATCCAGCAGTTGCAGCAGTGGGATGTTCGCACGGGTGATGTTGTTTGGCTGAAGTACAAAACGTATGCTGTAGATGCCTCGTTTTGTCCTGTTTCGATGGATGTTGCTGCCAATTTCGATGATATTGGGAATCTGCGTGGTCAGTCCCATCTTGTTCCAAACGGCATAGCCAGTAAGGTAGCCAATGACTTTGCCCTCCTTGACAAGCAGGTCTTTTACTATCTCTTCACGACTGGGCTGGAGTGTGCCGAACACAGACTGGCGGGGCTTGTAGTATCTCCCTTTACCGACCTTGGTCACTAATCCCTTGGCTTCCATGCGACTGAGCTTTATCCTCACGTTGTCATACCAACCTGCGGGAAATCCGAGGTCGGAAACAGAGAATACCTGGTCTGTAGCCATCTCCTGCACCCTTTTCTCTATCTCGCTTGCTGCTATCATTGCGTCGAAGTACTAAATACAGCGGCAAAGATAATAAAAACGTTCGGTTTTCTGCGCAGAAAACCGAACAGATAATACGATTTTAAGAGTGTTTAACGGAAAATTGGTGCCTATAGGTGTTTTTTTTGACCTTTCTGGCTCTCGTTTCAGCGGCTTTCTTTTTGCTTCTCTTTCTTTGCCGCTGTCACCAAAGAAAAAGAAGCCGAAGGATTTTCTCCCTCGGCTGTCCTAATAGAGCCTTTCGGCTTGGACTATCTGCTGATAGTGATGCGTCCCGTCTCGGTTATCGGGTGCATGTCAAAATCCCAGTCCACCTCGTCATCATCGAGCGTGACCTGAATGCCACTGCCCATTACCATTCCACAGTCCTCCAAAACTTTCTGCCGTGCTTCTTCCCTGCTGTCGGCTTCCACCTCGAACACTCCCGTGAACACGAAACGGGTTGGTACGTTGTACTTCATTTGCTTATCCTGTTTTTAGTGGTGGGATTGGATTGACCTCTCCCACCTTGGTTAATACTTATGCGTGATGATGATTGTACTTGTCGGATTATAGGGAATGTCACTTCACCAGTTGACAACATATGATATTTCTGTAATAGTCCCCCAAATTGTTTTCCACAACTTGGTCAAGAATTATCGGACTGGTCAGAGACTCTACCCATCTTTTTCCGCAGTGTCGGCAACGAAACTCGCGGCTTGTGAGGATACTTCTTTCTTCAATGGGGATTTCTTCCACATCAGCGTGGACTATCGCTGGTTTCCCCTTGCACTGGTAATAAACTTGAACTGCTTTCATGTCAATTTGGTATTTTATGGTGGGAGGTTCTTTGTAGTCCTCCCACCGTGGTTAATACTTATGCGTAATAGAAGTCGGCTTCCACGACCTCTGTTGCCAGTCCGAACTCGGGGCAGTGGCTGAAATAGGGGTTGTCTATTCCTCGCCAGTCCACTACATAGCCGTGGGGGAAGTTGGCATCTATAAAGCCGTTGATTAACTCGGTGTCAAGGTCTGTCAGTCCCTCGTAGTCCCCAAACTCGAGCGCACTTATAGCGTAGGTTGGGATTTGCAGCGTCATTGCGTATTTCATTTGCTTGCTCATTTGTCAAAGTTCAACAATCAGTAATCTGTTCTCTGCTATGCTGCCGTTGTATGGGCAACGCTGTTTCACCCAAAGGTGGTGGCTTCCCCATCCCCATTGCAGGTGCTTCTTGTAGAGTTCCTTGAATGGGGTGAAGTCCAGTGCTTGCTCCAGTTCCCTGCGTGTCTTGGCAAGGGTCAGCAGGTTGATGAAACGGACAATCACGTCATTCGTCTCTTCGTCCCACTGGTTGATAGATGTCTCAATTCTTATCTGCATAATGATGATGATTTGATGATGTAACTATATTCTCCGTTCTCTCTGTCACGCACAAGGATGGGCTTTCCGTCAAGTAGTCTGCAAATGTCCTCGTGTTCCGTTCCCATAAAGTCAACGTGCATCTGCTCGCCTTGGGTAGTCTTGATAACAAGGCTTGTCTCGTCCTCGTTACCTCCCCAATAGCGGCTGTCGCCATTGCCTTTCTCTGTTTTCACTTCGGCAATCTTGCCTACTGCATCAGCCTTGCGGCCTTTGCAGTAGGGGATAATAGTGATTGCTTGTCCTTTCAAAAAATCTCTTGTACTCATGTCTGTCTTGTATTTATAGGGTTGATTAAAGTCTGCCGTTCTCTGAGAACGAATAGTAATTTCCGTCCGTCACGATAACATGGTCGGCGAAGTGGATTCTCATCACCTCACATGCCTTTTTCACGCTCTGTGTCAGCATATCGTCCATCTTGCTGGGTCGGGTGCATCCGCTGGGGTGGTTGTGGCAGACGGCCATGATGGTGGCATTGTTGAGGACGGCTTCGCGCATCATAATCCGTATGTCTGCGCTCACCTCGGTAATGCCTCCCTGGCTGATACGCTCACTCTTTATCAATCGAAAATTCTGATTCATCAGCAGAATGTGAAATTCCTCAGTCTCTAAGTCCATCATTCGGGGGTGCATGTACTCGTAGATACGTGTGGCGGTGCTCATGTCGGGTCGGAGTTCTGCCGTTGCCTTTTGTCTGCGCTTGCCGAGTTCAACGGCTGCAAGTATCTTGCAAGAGGTATAAGTACCCACTCCTGCTATTCCACAAAGTTCATCGAAACGTGCTTTGCCGAGAGAGTTGAGGTTTCCTCCGAACTGGTTGAGTACCTGCTTGGCGATGTCCACTGCGCTGTATTGCTGTGTTCCGCTGCCTACGAGGATTGCAAGGAGTTCTGCATCGGATAGTGCGTCCACTCCGTAGCGTTGAAGTTTCTCACTGGGGCGGTCTTCTGCTGCCCACTGCTTGATGGTCAGTCTTACGGTCTCTGCCGTTGCTGCCTTGATTGCTGTTGCTGTGTTCATAATCTTAATTGATGTATTCGGTTTGTCTTTTCTTGAATTGCTTGGTCTTGGCAAGGAACATGCACATTCTTACGTGTGCTCCTGCCTGCTCCATTTTCTCACGGAATGCGTCTGAGGTCTTGCCGGTGGTGCAGATGTCGTCAATGATGAGTATCTTCTTGCCCTTAAAGAAGTCCTTGTCTATCCACACATTGTCCTCTGCTGCGTGTTCACCACAGATATGCACCTTTTCTCTCTTGCCGATTACCTTGATATGCTCGAAGCCGTTGATGGCATTACACATCTTGCAGACGTTGACGGAAAATCGCTTGAACCTGCGAGTGTAGGTCTGTTGGCAACTGGCAGGAATGCAGACAATGATAGTGTCTGTCAAGTCCATAGCGGATATTGCCCTACCGATAAGCCTTGAAGCCCATTCGGTAGCGTACCTGCGTCCGCTCTTGAAGTCGAGGATATGGCGGTCGTTCTCCATCACGTCGAATGAGGCGTGTTTGAGGTATCGCTGGGGTACATAGTCGAGGAGGGCAAACTTGAACATATCTGCTGCGGTTGGGGGTTAGAGGATGATACGTGCGAGGAATAGCATCACGGAGAGGATGACGGCTGCCACCCAGAACGTGAGGTGAAGGACTGCCCTGAAGCATTGCCACAGGGTGCGGACTGCCCACAGGAGGATGCGGTATGCAAGGATGCAGATAACCGCTGCTATTGTTGATGTACTGTTGTATGCCATAATCTTTATTTTTTATGTGGATCCAGGAGCTGTGAAGTGAAGTTCCTAA
>ERZ842401.6835-NODE-6835-length-11975-cov-5.038423_pt1 | contig 11975 bp, 12 predicted proteins | sample MGYA00521270_ERZ842401 | MGnify/ENA primary metagenome ERZ842401 (study PRJEB31892, sample SAMEA3878208) | bioreactor metagenome | biome: Moose rumen | place: Sweden | collected 2011-10 | study: EMG produced TPA metagenomics assembly of the PRJEB12797 data set... | reverse complement strand
AAATTATGCAGAAGAAAAAATCGGCAGGTTCACAGGTGCGCAAGTCCTTGCTGACTGTCCGACTATAGGACGCTCGTCCGTGCTTGCCGCGCTCAAAAAGCTTTGCGAGGAAGGCGTTATCACAAAGCACAGCTCAGGAAGAAGCACATTCTATGTCCGTGCGGAAAGCAGATAGAGGTAGCAAAACGATTGGAATGCGCGCTTTTTGTAAATGTTAATGAACATACGCAAACGCCACGGCAAAAACGAGGGCTGGAAGGACATTTGCAACGCGGATTGTTTTTGGAAAAATCAGGTTCACGCCAACGCATAGAATCAGCACGTTCCCAACGAGCGAGATGTTGTTAAGTGCCGCATCCGTCATCACAGGCGCAATGAGGTGCGCGAAAATGGTTATCGTTCCCTGAAGGAGTGCCACAGGGAGCGCGGAAAAAATGCAGCCTTTTCCCATCGAGGCTGTCATCATAAGGATGATTATGAAATCAAGTATGGCTTTTGCAAAAAGGGTTTTGTGCTCGCCGCTTATTCCGTCCTGAATGGAGCCGATTATTGCCATTGCGCCGATGCACACCGTGAACGACGAGGTAAGGAACGCTTCGATAAAAAGGCTGTCGCCCGAGCTTCCGGTTTTTTCCTTGAGCCATCCACCGAATTTTTCAAACCAATGCTCAAGATTTATAAGCTCGCCAAAAAGAGCGCCCAACGCCATTGAGACAATCATCATCATAGTTCCCTGGGCACAGAGCGTTCCCTTAAGAGTTTCGCTAAGAGTTCCGTTTGTAAGTCCGTCGGGCGCAGGGCTTTCAATGGAAACTTCAAGCATCGCAGAAAAAACGCTTGCAAGTGACATCACGACAATCGCAAATCCCATCGCCTTGATAATCGTTTGCTCAAAGCGTTCCTTCAAGAATTTTTTGGAAAGAAGCCCCAGTAGCCCCCCTGCTATGATTGCCGAAACATTCACAATCGTTCCCAAACCTGGCATACGAACCTCTATTTAACAGAAATTATGATTCCTTTCTGGCGAAAATCAGCTTGAAAACAGTGCGCACGAATGGCTGAATGAAAAACAACTGGGTAAAGAATGCAAACGGAAAGTTGTAGCACATCAGGCGGAGCCACTGTACAAGAGCCGTATGAATCATAAAGCCGTTGTTGTACGGATAGTAAAGAAACGTTGCAATCAGGCTCATGGCAGGAACCATAAGGCCGACCGTGGCACAGATAATCGAAGTTTCAAAAAGAACCGGATGCGTGGTGCGTGGGTCAAAATTCTTGCATGCAAGTTTGAACGAAAACGGACTTCCGTACACGCATTCCATCGTGTAGGCAAAGCAGAATTCCACAAGCACCACAGCCCATACCGGCATTACGCGCCCGAACATATAGATTCCGCCGATACTGCGAACCGCCGAAAGCACGCTAGTAGTTCCTGCAAAAGTGCGCAGGGCATCTCCGTTTACAACATAGATGCTGTAAAAAACATAAGCATGAACGGTAATCAGCACCGTGATAAAAGCGAAAACCATTCTCTCAAACTGATTTTTTGGCATCAGAAATCTCCTTTTTGCCGCACAAAAGTGGCCGTGATTTTCTTAATGTCGCGTAATCAGATTTATATGAAAGCCTTTTGGCCTTCAAGACATGTGTCGTTTGCATTAAGTTTCTTTATTGAAACGGAAAAAACAGAAAATGTCAAAGAGGGAAGAGATAAGCAGAGAATGAAGAAAATCCGTTGTGGTTTGATTTCGTTCTTTGATGTAAAATAATAGCAAAGTTGATTTTTTTCAGTTCTGAACTGTTGTGGTTTGATTTCGTTCTTTGATGTAAAATAATTAAAATAACCTTAATGTGAGGTATCGCAACGTTGTGGTTTGATTTCGTTCTTTGATGTAAAATAATTTTCGGCTAAAGAATTTGAGCGGTGGAATGTGTTGTGGTTTGATTTCGTTCTTTGATGTAAAATAATGTCTCCTACAAGAGGGTTGCATGAACGGTAGTTGTGGTTTGATTTCGTTCTTTGATGTAAAATAATATGAGTTTTGCAAAACCATATTATGCAAAGGATTAGCTTGATTTTACATCAAATAAAACGGTGAAAATTCTCTTCTTTTTAGAGAGTTTTCACCGTTTTTTCAGAAGAATTCCAATTGGTGAGGAGCTTTCTCTTGCTCTTTCTGCTCGCATCCCATAAAAGTCTCTATATCAGAAAACTGTTTGTCGGTAAATTTTAAAATGCTCACGGTTCCTTCTTTTGGAAGCCATGTCTTTATCCGTTTAGCGTGAACTTCGCAGGCTTCCATGCTGCCACAAAAACGTTTGTACACGCTGAACTGCATCATGTCAAAGCCGTCGTCAACAAGCTTTTTTCTGAATGCGGAAGCCCTTTTACGCTGAGATTTTGTATTCGTCGGTAAATCAAACAAGCAGAACAACCACATAATCCTATACGCATTAAACCTTTCGTAACTCATACAACAAAGTCCGGTAGAGCAAGATTTTCACTTTCTTTCGCAAAGATTTTTGCCAAAGAAGAACTTGTCATCGTTAACGCAATCATAAGAGGTCGCGTTACTTTTCCTATTGCAACGTCACGTGTAAGAACTTGCAGAATCTGTTTTTTAAAATCCGTGTCTATTTCTTCTGACTGTTCATGTGTTTTAATGTACTGCAGAACTTCATCATCAATATATGGGCGGTACGGTTCCATCATGTCGTCAGCAAGCGCATATGCGTCATATTTATTGTGATGATGAATTCCAAAAGTCGGGAGCAGCCCTGAACCAATCAGTGCCCGCGCCATCGCAGCCCTAAGAATTGCATAGCCGTAGTTCAAAAGGTTATTCGGGTATTCGCCAAACCTTGTACGCACCCAATCAACATCGTCAATCAGCAAATCCCAATACAATTTTGCTGCCAGTGCCTCGCGGTTCGTGGTGTCTCCGCTTTTTACGTCCTTTGCATATTCTTTTAGTTTGATAGGATTGATGTTGTATTTTTCAAGAACCTTAGCCTGATTTTTTATCTTTGCTTCGATTACTTCTTTCCAGCATTTTTTCTTTACTGGCAGGCTCGCTTCAATCTGGGCAGCAAAAAGCTGGTTCTGAATCGTATTGCAGTCAAGCGGAAGGTTCATCGAAAAGGGAAGGTGTTTTTCGTTGCAGAAAACAACGGCGGCGTTATTTGCGGCAAGCTTGTTTATAAGCGGAACAGAAATATAAGTCTGATTATGTTCGATGATGACGAATCCCACATCCTCAATCGGCACGGAAGATTCTTCGTGAGTTTCTTTGTTCTGAATAACAAGCTGCTTGTTCTTCATTGTTAAACAAACAGCATTCGAGAAAAACAGTGTTCGTTTAATCATACTCTGATTATCGGCAGAACACGCGGATTTTCATAGTTTTTAATATATATTCAGTAAAACAACAAATATGGGAAAGTTTTTTATTTTTAGAGTTTATAACTTCATTTTGAAAGTCAGAGCATTCTGTACATTATCTATTTTTTGAATGCTTTTTGAATCCATCGGGAGTATGTCAAACCATTCTTTTCCGTTTACATAATCAGTAAGAGCTTTATCAATTGCATTGCGAAGGCTTACTTCAAAAAAGTGGAGCAAAGGATAAAATGAGCGACAAAGTTCTATATTGTTAAGATAGTTGCTTACTGTATCTTCTTTAGTTTTGCCTGTATAAGGCAGTAACCTTATTTGTGTAAGTGCGTTTTCTATGCTGTCGTACTGATTCTGGTTCATATTTCTAGCATTTTACTTGATTTTTACTAAAAGTTATAGTAGATTATAGTTGTAAGCCGCGGGATTCCTTCTCCCTGCTTTGAGCAGGTGGTCCATCGAAAGATGACGCAGGGACCGCGGACTGTTTTTTTTAACGCTCAGCTTACAAAAGCAACCTATTCCAAAATCAAATATTGCCGAACATTGCCCGACATTGCCACAACATTACTCTTGGGTAATTTTTTTGATTTCGCCCGCCGGGGAGATGGTGAAGTCTGTGCCTTCGACGAGACCGATAAATTGATTATCTTGATACCGCCTGGATTCTATAAATGTATCAAGCGAAAATTTACCAGGAATATACTGCCATGCACTGCTTTGAGTAATATGGGCAAGGCAAATAAATACTCTGTTTCCAGATTTTCCCAATCCAGCAACTCTATACATCCGTTTCCAAATTGCTTCTGATGGCAATGAGAAAACATCCTCATCATAGTTTTCTTGAAGAATGACGATTTTTCCAATTTTCAGGACTTTGTATAAACGCTTTCCATCTTTAGCATTTGGATAAAGTTCCTGCCCGTTATTTTTAGCCTTTATCGCATCAAGAAGGTTCAGAGTCAGGCTGCATGACGAATCTTTTCCGCGGTACAAAGCTATCAGATAATTTTCATCATTTTTCACATAATAGTATTGTTTGTAGTCTTTTAAATTCGTTCCTAAGTTATTAGTATGAGATTTCAATTTTATAGGTGATTTTACATCTGCCGCCCTTACACGCACCCGTTTTACATACGTGTCTTTTCCATTCAGTTTGTATGGCAAAAGGATTCCGTTCTGCTGAATGTCTGCCAAAGTCTGCTTTCCTGTTTCAAGATTCTGCAGGAATGTATTTCTGATTCCTTTGTCAATGATTTTGTCGGCGGAATCTTTTGTAAGAGTGTCGCATGAAACGCGCTGAACAAAAATTTTCTGCGGTTCAGTGTCCTTTTCTGGCGGAGTCATAATGCAGCCGTAGAATGTGTCTTTATGCAGCGAGCCGCGTGCGGTGTTTCCCTGAATGTACACTTTGTGTCCGTTTTTAAGAATGGGCTTACCACTGCGGTCGCGGAGAACTTTCTTGCTTTGTCGTAACGAATTGTCATCAACAAAGTGCTTGGGGATTATGTACTGCACGGCACTAAGAACATCGGTGTCAAAGCTTTCCCACGGCTTTGCGAATTTCAAATGCGTTCCATCTGCGCTATTGCGAATCGCTTCAGAAAGCAGGTTGAATTTTGTTCTGTCCACGCAGGCAATCGTAAGTGCGTCCACGGCGTGATGGCGGTAATTCGTGCGGTCTTTTGATTCCGTTCTGTCAAGCAATCCCCACTGCCGCTTGAAAGTGTCGGTCATTGAGCCTTTTACGGGGAAGGTGTGCGGGAACACTGACTTTAGATAATTAAGCGCAAATTTTGTGATTATTCGCGTGTCGTTTAGCTGGCTGTGCTTGAATCCTGACGAGACTTCTGTTGTGGTAAATCGGCGCAGTTTTCCCTTGTAGTAATCAAGTTCAAGCTGGGCTTTGTGTCTGCGGACAATTTTCACATCCTTTAGTGCCGGGTCGATGTAGCCGCCGCGGGTTTTATTCCGCTCAATAGTTGAAAGGCATTCGTCAATTTTTTCTTCATAAAATTTTTGGAAGCGTGCGTTTATCTCTTCAAAATTCGCAAGCTCTGAGGGGATGTGCTGCTTCTTCACATTTCGGTTAAAGTCGGAATCGCAGAGCGTAAGGTTTTCAAGAGAATCGTCATAAGAAAGGCTTCGCGGAATTGTATGCTCAAAGTCAAACTTTGGATGTGCGCCGAACAAATCAGTTATGCCTATTTTCTTTCCCGTGTAAGGACACATTTCGTTCTGCTCTTTCCACAGGCGGAATTTCTTGATGTCTGAGTCAGTTGGCTCAAGGGAAAAACCACATTCAGAACATAATTCTATAATGCGTTTTTTATATTCATCATTTTTCTTTTCATTCTCACGCTGGAACTCTTCAATCGCCTTGCGCCAGTTCTTGTCGTTCACTTCGTTTGCAAGCTCCACATGCACGCGCGTCTCAGAATCAATTTCGCCAGTTTTTATAAGATAATTGATAAGTTTTCTAAGCTGGTGCAATGCCCGCATAACTACAGGATTTTTTACGCTTGCCGTGCGCGGCGAACCGAGGTACAGTTTGCCATCATCGGCTTGCAGCGGTTTTTCAAAATTGTAGTCGGTGTCGGACGGATGATAGAGCGTTGCGTTTTTCTTTATGGCAAAGCCCTGTTCTTTAAGATAGTTTTCGATTAAGTCATCCGTGCGCAGTGCGGAATATTTGTAGTCATTTGGATTTTTTGTTACGGCGATTTTAAGGGCATCGGAAACTTTTTCAGTAATTTCATTTCTGATGGCTCTCTGTGTTTCTGCCGGGAATTCCGCAAATCTCCGCTTTCCGTAGGTGTCAAAAATCATTTCATCAACAATAGATTTATCCCATTCTTCGGAGCGGAAATCGTGCGCCTCATCCTTGAATACTTTTTCTATACAGCGGTTTTCAATCGCAATGAGCGTGTTCTTGTCTTTGAGTGTGTCGGTAATTTCTTTTACGGAGTTTTCAATTTTGTCTGCGTTCACCTCAAACACATCCTGCCCAATCATCGTGGGAATGTTCGCAAGAAAAACTGCGTGGGAATACACATAGCCTTTGCGCAGGAACGGAAGGATTTTTCTGATAGCTTTTAAACTGAGGTTTGCATAGCCCTGCTGAAAATGAATCTTGCAGAATTTTTCTGTCTGCTCAGAGTTAAGATGCAGTTTGTTCACTGCGAACTCGTGCAATTTTTCGTCATCGTCAAAATCAAAAAGAACATGCCAGATGTCGTAAACGTCGTACTGGTCAATCGTTGTGTTCTTATAGTCATCGCCAAAAATTGACTTTAGCGCGGTAGAAACAGGGCAGCCTGCTACATTCGTGTCGTCACGGTAATTGAATTTCCATTCATCATTTTTGCCGCAGAGTTTTTTGGAAATGTCCTTAAAGTCAAAATTTTGCTTGGAGGCTCGGAAGAAAAGCGGTTTGATTGATTCGATTTCTTCTTGCGTCAGTTTTCCGTTTTCTGGATATGTTTCGTTCAAATCATCAAAAAGGCTCGGCTCTGTTTTATCGCCCGTATTCCGATTTGTAATGCGGATGCTGTTGATAAAAGAAAGCATTCTGAATTCCTCAAATTCAAAATGCGAGATAGGGCAGCGCGGCTTGTCTGTTTCGAGCGTGCATTTTCCCACAAGGAACTTCTGCGACTTAAGCTTTCGCTGGAAGAAAATAGCCTTGTACAAATCAGTTTTTAATGCAGTAGGGATATTCTGAACCTCACATATTTTGTTGAACTCGGCTTCGTAATGTTCTTTTCGCGCAGTGTATCTTCCGCGTACTTTTTCGCCCGACTGCTTCAGCTCATAAAAATACTGCCCCAGCGTTTTGTCGCCTTTTAAATCCGTAAGCTTGTTGATTTCACCCTTTAGGCCTTTTGTTTCAGCATTTTCTTCGTCTGATGAAGTATTTTTTCGGTTGCTCAAAAATCCGCGCCGCTGTGCAATGTGGTACAAGGCCCTGCCAATCTCATGTTTTTCGGCCTTTTGCTCAACGCATTTTTTACGCAGGTAGTACGGCTCCCAGCGTGCCTTCTCGTCAGTTCTGTACCAGTCGATAAATGCTTTTGAAGTGGGATAGATTTTTTCTTTGTGCCATTTTTCAAGCTCTTCCATGCTGAGCGGACACATTTCATTTTTTATAAGGACTTTTAGCGTTTCGTACTTGCGCAGATTTCGGCGGAATTTGAGCCTTCGTGCGGAGCGGAAACCTGTTCTTTCGGCTGCTTTGGAGCTTTCGTTTCCTTTTTCGCGCTTTACGCCTTCAGGGAAAATATACACGCCGCAGTTCTGTATTTTCTGCTCGCGCTCATCAACGATTCCCCAGCCTATAGAATTTGTTCCGATGTCAAGTCCTAAAACTTTCATAAACTGCTACAATTATCTCCAATTCATCAAATTTTCTTGCATATTTTATTATAGCATGGTATTTTAAATATAGAAATCAAATCACAATAAGGCTATATGCCGAAGTCATTTGACTACCGTCCCGCCTCTGGTGGGACATTTTTTTACTAATCGCCCCCAATTTCCCCAAGCGCAAGCACCGCATTCCTAACGCACTGGTCGCATTCGCAAAGGACTTTGCCGGTCGTAATTCCTTTTAGGTCGGCGCAGATGGTGGCTCCGCAGGATTTTTTGAATGCGGAAAGCAATGTGCGCGCCTTTTGGGGAACTGCTTTTCCGCCGTTTTTGAGTCCTGCAACGATTACCGCGCCAATCAACGCGCCGCAGGTGGATTCCATGCATCCCATTCCCGCAGCAAATCCGCTCGAAGCTGCAAGCAAAGTTTCTTCACCAACACCAAGTTCATCCGCAAAAACCTTTACAACCGCCTGACAGCAGTTGCACGCACCCTTGCGCTTTAATTCTGAAGCAGTCTCGGCCTTTTGTTCCAGTGTCGTCATTCGCTTTCCCCCTGATTTTTATTTATCTTCCATTAGTTATATGCTGAACCGAATTGCTTTGTAAAATTTCAGGAAGCTGAGTGCGCAAAAACTCAGGCACTAAATTCGTGTTCGGAAGTTCTTCAATCGGAATCCAAACAAGTTCTTCCGTCTCGTTTTCAGAATTGATTCCGCCGCCAGAAAGCTCAAGAATTCCACGGCTTTTCATCAGAAAATAGAATTCGATGCAGTGGCAGTCAAGCCCGTCGATGCTCCCGCCCTTCCCAGTAAAAAAGTTCTCGCATATTACGGCAAGACGGTCAACCTCATAGTCCGCGCCAGTTTCCTCACGCACCTCGCGCAAAACGCATTCTTCCGCGCTTTCGCTCACATGAACGCCGCCTCCCACCGTGTAAAAGTACGCAGTGTTTTTGCTCGTAACCGCAAGAAACTTTCCGTCCTCAACGATAATCGCCGCCGCTCGGTAGCGGAACCATTTGTTCCCTTTGGTAAACGCGCAGTCGATTTTGTTTTTCGTGCTCATTTTTTTTCTTCCATTATAATCTCGTTTTTAAAATACTGCTCCTGAAAATTCACCTGTGCGGTGATTTCCTCTTTTGAAAAAGTTTTTCCTTCTGGCACAACTACCCATTTGTCTTCAACATCGTTCAGTCTGTGGATGATTGCAATCACCCTGCCTGTAAATTCCGAAACCGGCTTTTCAACGCCCAGAATATACGCGTCCTGCTCTTCGCCGTCACCCGCCATAATTCCCTTGATGTAGCCGTAGTTCACGGAATAGCGGATGTCCTTATGCGTGGGGTGAATGCTCCCCAGCGGGCGGTCAACGGTTACGGTCACGATTTTTCCGAGCATTCTGAATTCCTTTTTCTTCATTATAAGTTAATCGTGCGGAAAAACAAACCTCTTTCCTAGCACCGCACAATCCGAAAATCGCAGTACGCATTCCCGCGGGCGAGCGTTCCGTTTCTTTCCCATTTGATTTTGGGGTGCAACTCGCTGTACATTATGTCGTCGCTTTCGCAAAAAATTGTCGCAATCTCCGGCACATTGTAGGCGGCGCAAAAGTCGCGGAAGGGGCAGGTGTAGATTCTGAACTCGCTTCCGTTTTCGTTGTCAGAAATGATTTCGCTTTTCCACACGCTGTTTTCGCTTCGCACGGTCTGGACAAAATCATGCGGAAAGATTTTCAGAAAATCCTCATCTTGCAGTTTGTTCTTTAAGAAATCCTTGCATTCGTATGCGGCCTTGAAGTAGATTTTTCTGAACAGCTCCAATGCCTTTACTTTTCCCACGTGATTTTTGAGAACTTCGTATATCGCAATTGAAGGAAGAATGTAATATCAACTGTCCTCGCGCAAATCCTTACTGTCGTTTTGATGCTCGCAAAGCAAGGAAGCAAGACGGAGTTTTATCCTGCTGACAAGGGAAGCCGCGTCTTTAGGAAAAGCTTCGGCAATCACATCTGAAAAAGAGGCAATCTGCGGATTTTTCAGGGATTTTTCTATTTGGGTTTGAATCTCTTTATTGTTTTCCATTTTTCTTTGCAGTATAATGAGCGCATGAATCGTTTGCAACACCGCACAATCCGAAGAAGCAACGAGGAGCTCAATATAATCCGCTATCCAAAGTTTTCAAGCCTTTTCTAAAACCTGAACTCGCCAAGCTCGTCGGAAAGGCTTTGCATGCTGCTTGCGTTCTGTGTCGTCTGGTCTGCGATTGTGTGCATTATCCTTGAGATTTCTTCCACGCTCTGGTTCATTCCGTTCATGCGGTCGTTTATTCTGCGCGTTACTTCCTGGAGCATCGTCATCTCCTTTGAAATCTGCTCGCTTCCTGAGCGCATTTCTTTTGCGCCGTTCTTTACCGCCGTCGCCGTTTCAGAGATGTCATTCATCGCCTCAAGCACCTGCTTGTTTCCGTCGTTTTGCTCAACCACCGAGGTGTAAATCATCGATTCTTGCTCCTGCACGGTCTGCAAAAGCTGGTAGATATGCTCAAATTCGCTCTGAACCTGCTTTGTGTTCGTAAACACGTCAGTTATCGCGGTGGAAAGAGTCTGCAGATTGTCGTTTATCACCTTTCCCTGCTGGTTTGACTGTTCGGCAAGCTTTCTGATTTCGTCCGCAACTACGGAAAAGCCTTTTCCGACCTCGCCCGCGTGTGCGGCTTCGATTGCGGCGTTCATTGCAAGCAAGTTGGTCTGCTCCGCGATGTTCTGGATTATCTTTGTGGCATCCAAAAGAGCGACGGACTGAGCGGTTATGTTGTCCGCGGTTGTAACGGCAATCTCAACGCTCTTCCGTCCCTTTTCGGAAGCCTCGCTAAGCTCCTGCACGGAAAGCTCGTTTTTCTTCAAAGTCTGCGTGATGCTTTCTACATTTGCCACCATCTGATTCACCGCCGCAGAAGAATGCTGAACGGCCTGATCCTGTTTCTCAATCGCAAGGTTCAGCTCGTCAATCCGCTTTACAATCTGCGTTACCGACGCGCTCGTTTCCTCCACGCTTTCCGACTGCCCCTGCATTTCCTTCTGGACGTTTGCGATTCCGCTTGTAATCTCGTTCGTGCTGTTCTTTGCCGAATCCATGCTTCCGTTCAAGGTAAGGGCAGCCTGCTGCGATGCCTTTGCGGTGGAATTAATTCCGCCAAGAATATTCTTTGTTGTCTTGAAGAAATTGTTCATATTTTCGGTAAGCTCACCAAGCTCGCACCGCGTCGTTATCGGAAGCTGGTCAATATGATAGTTCTTTTGCGAAAGGCTCGTGCTGAAATTCTGGATGCCGTCCAAGCTTACCTTTATGTCGCGGACGTTTATGTAGCAGTTCAATACCAAAAGCGCGATGCACACCACGGCAATCGGAATAATTTTGTTCAGAATCAGATAGTTAAAGCCTTTTTCTGCGTTGGCAGGAATTGTAAAGATTGTGATGATGAGCATCGTAAGTCCAAGCGCGCTCATAACCACGGAATAAAGGATTCGGAACATCAAAGGAAGAATCTGCCCATTTTTTGAGAACGGAACGCCCCTCAATGCCTTTTCTGTAAGGTGAACGACAAGGATATTGAAAATCTGGCCGAACAAAAAGTAGAGTCCCGGCAATGATGTATACCACATCGGCCACAAAAGCTGCTCATCGCCGAATGCCGCAAAGAAAAGTCCGCGGGCGTTGTTGCTTGCCGTGTAAATCGGTGGCTCAATAAGATACAGGACGATTGGAATGAACATCGTGCAGGAAATCAGCACCTTGACGCCCTTGTTAAGCTCCTCAAGCGAGGATTCAGAGCCGTCGTATGCGTAATACCGTTTTTTAAAATACGAATATGCGATTATTCCCGGAATGAAGGTAAAGCCCATGTAAGGAACGGCAATCGGACCAAAAAGAACCTGAAGGAATTCCTTTATGTCGAGCGCCTCAATAAAAAGATACAGTTCTCCAAGGGTAAGACTTGGAATTGCATAGGAAAAAAGAACGCAGATAACAAGTGCCTTTGGAAGCGGTGGCAAAATGCCTTTCTTTGAGTTTTGAGTCATATAAGCTCCTTAGATGATGAATTTGAACGTGTCTTTTTTAACTTGAGGACTTTTGTGTATGAATGAAATATATCTTCATGCGTGAGTGCGTGAGTGCGTGAGTGCGTGAGTGCGTGAGTGCGTGAGTGCGTGA
>ERZ842401.6832-NODE-6832-length-11978-cov-4.721798_pt1 | contig 11978 bp, 6 predicted proteins | sample MGYA00521270_ERZ842401 | MGnify/ENA primary metagenome ERZ842401 (study PRJEB31892, sample SAMEA3878208) | bioreactor metagenome | biome: Moose rumen | place: Sweden | collected 2011-10 | study: EMG produced TPA metagenomics assembly of the PRJEB12797 data set... | reverse complement strand
CGGGCTGAGACCTGTCCGTCTGGTGACCGTCAATTAATCAGTGAACACTAATTAAAACGAAAAAGCAAATCATGTACAAAAAAGCAACGACCCTCTTACTGGCACTGATGGTCTGCACTGCCGTCGGCGCACAGTCGTATCCGTATCAGGACACAAGCCTAAGTTTCCACGAGCGCGCCAAGGATCTGGTGAGCCGCCTGACGCTGGACGAGAAAATCAATCAGGTGGGACATCAGACAATGAGCATTACCCGCAATGGCATCAACCTGCCGAAATACAACTACTGGAACGAGGCACTGCACGGTGTGGCCCGCTCAGGTCAGGCCACCAGCTTCCCCGTCTCTCGCGCTATGTCGAGTACGTGGGACGCACCCCTCATCTTCCAGTGTGCCGAGGCTACGGCCAACGAGGCGCGCGTATACTATAAACAAAAGAGCAAAGGCCTCATCTACTGGTGTCCCACCATCAATATGAGTCGCGACCCGCGCTGGGGCCGCGATGAGGAGAACTACGGTGAAGACCCCTACCTGACAGGACGACTGGCCGTTGCCTACATCAAGGGCATGCAAGGCGATGACCCGAAGTTCTACAAGACGGTGGCTACGGCAAAGCACTTTGCCGCCAACAACTTTGAAGGTGGTCGCCACAACTCTACGTCGAACATGGACGATCGCAACCTGCGTGAGTATTATCTGCCAGCTTTTGAGATGGCCGTCAAGGAGGGCAACGTGCGCAGCATCATGAGTGCCTACAACGCTGTGAATGGCATTCCCTGCGGAGCCAACCATGAACTGCTTATCGACATCCTACGCACGGAGTGGGGATTTAACGGATTCGTAACCAGCGACTGCGGTGCTGTTGACGATGTATACCAGTCAAACCGTCACCACTATGTCAATACAGCAGCCGAGGCATCAGCCATTTCGATGAAGAACGGTGAGGACCTGAACTGTGGCTCCACGTTCCAAGACCCAGAAGGCTGCAAAGCAGCCATTGAGCAAGGGCTCATGACGGAGGCAGATTTAGACTCAGCCTTAGTACGCGTACTGGAAGCCCGCTTCTCGGTAGGTGAGTTTGAGAGCGTCAAGCCCTTCGCTGACATTAAGAATGACACCTTAGAGTGCAACACACACCGCCAATTGGCGCTGCAGGCTTCGCGCGAAGCCATTGTGCTGCTGAAGAATCAAGACAACATGCTGCCATTAGACGCTACGAAGGTGCAGAAAGTGGCCGTCGTCGGTCCTTTCGGCAACACCGTTATGCTGGGCGGATACTCTGGCACACCGACCTACCAAAAGACACTGCTCAGCGCTGTAGCTGACGTGATGCAATATGACATCACAAGCGATGGCACTGTGCAAGCCGAGAAGTTCAACTCCAAGAATGCCAAGGGCGATGTAGACAATGCTGGCATTGGCAATATCCAAGACGGCGATGTCTTTATATACAATAATGTGAACTTTGGCACAGGGAAGTCGAAACTAGACTACAGCTATGCCGGCCGATATGGCGACCGTCAGCTGACCATCCGCATTGACAATGCCCAAACAGGCTTGATAATATATCAGGAGAAACTGCCCGCCACCGCCAACAACTGGACAACGTTTGTAACCAAGAGCGTGGCACTGTCGAACGAGGCCAAGGCCATCACGGGCAAGCACACCGTCTACCTCATCTTCAACAAGCTGTCATCGGCCACCGACACCAACAAGTACATCATCAACGTTGACTGGTTTAAATTCTATAACGACGGCGACGATTCCCCCATCGGTCCGGGACATCCCGTCATGTACGCCCAAGGCAGTGATGTCAGCGGCAACCGTGTGCAATCAATGTTCAACGAGGCAGTCACCATTGCCAAAGAGGCTGACGTGGTCATCATGGCCTTGGGCACAGACCTGAATGTGAGCGACGAGAGCCGTGACCGCTCGTCACTCGGTCTGCCCGGAGCCCAACAGCAGCTATTGGAGGCTGTCTATGCCGCCAACCCGAAGACCATCGTCGTGCTGACCACCTGCTCGTCACTCACTATCAACTGGGCACAGCAGAACGTACCTGCCATTCTCTCTGCCTGGTACGACGGGCAGGAGCAAGGACAGGCTATCAGCGATGTCATCTTTGGAAACTATAACCCAAGCGGCAAGCTCACCACCACGTGGTACAATGCCCAAAGTGACCTGCCCTCGAACCTGTTGCAATATGACATCCGCAAAAACCACTATACCTATCAATATTACGACAAGACACCGCTCTACCCCTTCGGTTTCGGTCTGTCGTACACCACATTTAAGTACGACAACCTGCACCTGAGCAGCAAAACGCTAAAGGCAGGTGAGACTGTCACCATCAAGGCAGACATCACCAACACGGGTAGCCGGGACGGTGCTGAAGTAGTGCAGCTCTATGCTCACTGCAACTCAAGCATCGAACGTCCGAAGAAACAACTCGTTGGCTTCGACCGCGTGGAACTGAAGGCTGGTGAGACTAAAACGGTCACCTTCACCCTCAACCATGACCAATTAAGCTACTTCAACGAAGCCCAGCAGACATTTGATGTGGAGTCGGGAGAGGTGGACATCTATGTGGCAGCATCGTCAACTGACGTACGTCTGCAAGACAAACTGAACACAGAGGGAGCTACCGTTAAGACCACTTACAAGAGTAGCACCACAGGCATTCAGCAGCTACTGCGCAACCCTGCAGCCATGGGCGACAAGGTGTACAACATGCAGGGTGGCTGTGTGGGTACTACCGACAACTTCGAGGCACTGCCTAAAGGGCTCTACATTGTAGGCGGCAGCAAGCGCATCAAGCGTTTCAGATAAAAAAGGCGATACAGAGCTTCCACTACACAGACATGGCCTTCTCACGATACTCCGAGGGGGTCATGCCTGTTTCTTTCTTGAAACATTTGCTGAAATACTTAGGGTCTGAGAAGCCCACACCATAGGCAATCTCGGCTACAGTCATGCGACTCTTGGCCACTAACTGTGCGGCACGCTGCATGCGCACCTGACGCAGGAACTCGACGGGCGACACACCCACCAATGACTTCACCTTGGCATAAAATACGGTACGCCCCAAGCTGACAGCATCGGCCATATCCTCTATCTTCAGGTCCTCATCGCTCATATGGTCCTCTATAAACTTCATCAGCGCATCCATCATCTGCTCGTCCTCGTCCACGATCTTCGGCTCCTCTAACTTATACTCGCGCACCGCCGTCTGCTCAGCGTTATTAGAAACAGCTGTCTGCACCTCACTCTCATGAGCGGCAACAGAGTCCTGCAATTCCCGATACTGGCGCAGGATGTTTTCCAAACGCTGCTCACGTTCTGCCGTCTGCTGGCGGTACTGCTTATAAGCCAGTACACCTTTAACCACGGCCCCAATGAACAGTAACAGTATCAACAGTTGCACCCACGTGCGTTCCCACAGGGCGGGCGTAACATCAAGCACTAATTGCGTATTATTGTCCACCCAAACTCCGTCACTGTTAGTACTCCTGACCTCCAAAACATGACGGCCGGGAGGCAAGTCGCTGAACGACACACGAGGTGTACGCCCAATGTAGTTCCAGCGGTTGTCGCCATCCATACGGTAGGCATATTGCAATAAGTAGTTGTCCTCATAGTCGAGCGCTGCAAAGTTCAACGTGAGACTGCGCTGGTCTCTGCCCACAACGACTGTGTGGCGATTCAGTACAGGCTCCATGTTCAATTCGCCTTGAAAGTGTACCCCGATAAAGACGATGTTCGGGCGGTAGTCGCTCATCTGCATACGCTGTGTGTCGAAAGTCACCAAGCCGCCCATCACACCCACCCACAGCTGGCCGTCAGCCGTCACTATGGGCTGCGCCTCGGTAGGCTCCACGTTCTCCGACAGGCTGTTGGGGCCGTACTGCAGCAGTTGGCCGCTCTGAGGCTGATAGCAGTCTATGCTTGTCTCACGCACCACCCAAATATGCCCCTGTACATCCTCCGTTAGCGAGAGCGTATTGCCAGCTCCTTGATTTAGCTTGTCGAGCAGTGTGAACTGCAGATTGTCGCGCAGCAAATCCGCCCCCTTCAACCGCTGAATGCCACCGCCCAACGTTACCACATAGATGCTACCGCTACGGGTGACCAGCGTCTGCATCACATCGTTGGTGCGCAACGAGGTGGTGTCGCCCTGCTCATGACGGGTAGCGTAGCAGCGTCCATTGCCGATGGTCAGCAGACCTGTTGTGGTAGAGGCTATTACAACACCCTGAGCGGTGTGCGTCACTCGGCGCACTTTCTCAAAGCCCTCTTTGGGGTAGTATGCTAACTCGTTACCACGATGGAGGAAGCGCAGTCCCCCACCCTTTCTGACTAAGTTCAGACCGCCGCCGAAGGTGGCTATCCACATGTTACCGTCGGCATCTTCGTCAAAGTCATACACATCACGATGGCCTAACGAATAAGGGTCTCTGGCATCAGGCTGGCAATGGGTCACGTCTCCCCGTACCCCAATGATATAGAGGCCCTGTCCCTTAGTACCTATCCACAGACGGCCCTGCGAGTCCTCGAAGAGTGCGTAGATACGGTCAGCAAAGCGAGTACGCGCTGAGCTGATACTGCCCTGAGCACTGAGCCACCCCTGCTGTCGCCCGTCACGCTGAAAGATGCCAATGCTACCGTCAGTAGTGCCCGCCCAAATGGAGCCATCACGACGAATGACCAACGAGCGGGTCTCCTGCTCAGTCTCCAGCGGCACCAACCGCATGCGGTGATGCTGAAAGTTAACCAGCGAAAGCCCGCGTGCAGAACTATACCACAGGTTGCCCTGATGGTCAATATGATATTTCTCGATATGAGGTTTCGACTGTAGGAAGTCCGATACTCGGCTGTCCTCCTCGTCCGCCTTGGTGGCAAATGATGGAAAGTAAGCATCAGAAGATTCATCGCCAGCCTCGCGTGTCAGCGTCGTTCCGTAGCACATCAGTCCCCTGTCGGTGATAATCCACTCGTGCCCTTCGGCATCAGCCTCTACCTTTCTGATATATTTGCCAAACAAAGGGTGCTGCTCGTCACCCAACACTTCCATATGGTCCACGTCCGTCGGGTGGTCATCATCTATGCGCAAGTTCATCTTGCCCCGCTCATCCGTAATCCAAGTGTGGCCTCCGGGCAACACATAGATGTTACGCGGCAGTATCGACGTGCCAAACTTCTGCTCCACCAACAGCCCCACATTCACATAGCGGCACTTATAGGTGTCGTACAAATAAAGCCCGCCGTCATATGTCCTGACCCAGATATTGTCGTGACTATCGGCACGTATCATCGAGATGCGGTTGGTAGAGAGTGCATCGGTGCTACCCCAGGGACCGCTGGCAAATGTGGTAAACTGATAGCCATCGTAACAGCACAACCCGTTCCATGTGGCTACCCACATCAATCCGCGACTGTCCTGCTCCATTCCTGAAATGCGGTTTGCAGCCAGCCCGTCCCTGATATTAAACGAGCGCACCGTGTACTCAGGCTGCGCCTCTGAGGCAACAACCGCCATTATCATCGAAAAAAGTAGTAAATATCGTTTTAGCATAGTTAGCAAGCAGAAATATGGTTGCAAATATACAAAAAACACGACATATAGCCGTGCTTTTTACATTCAATTAACAAAAAAATCGCACAAGTGAAAAATATCGAGGCACCATCCTATTGGACAGCACCCCGATGGGAAGTATGCTATAGGTAAGAATTGCTTATCGAACCACCTTGCGATTGTTGATAATATAAATTTGTCCGCGACGCAACTGGTTGACGCGCTGTCCCTGCAGGTTATAGACGGCGCCATCAGTAGGCAACTGGCTTGCGCTGATAGCGCTGATACCCGTAGCATCAGACACGATGACAGCCTCAGAAGTTCCGCAAAGACCGCCATTCAGGTTTGCCGAACGCACGGTGTAAGTACCGTTCTCGGTAGCCTCATAGGTCGTCGCCGTTTGGTTGGCAAGATACTGTCCATCCTTGAAGATGACATAGCAACGAGCATCCTCGACAGCAGGCCACGAAAGCGTTGCGCCACTGAGCGTCACTGCAGGGGCAGCCGTCTCAACGGTCTCCTCGGTGGCCAGCCATGAGTCAGTACCACCCAGCACGTTCTCCACCGTGAACAACTTAGCCTCATCGGCAGTGAGCACCGGTGTGTAGCTGTTGGTCGACGTGGGCGAATTTTTGCGAATACTGAGGTCTATCTGCTGGCCATTCTTGTCCATGCTGTTATACTCATAGAAGTGAGTAGGCAGTGTGCCCATGCCAGCCCAACCGTCATTGGAGGACTTGATGTTCATCGTGGTGTTCAGGAAGTAGGCACGCGGCTCATTCTGCCAGGGTCTGCCTAAGTTGTAGCTGCCGTCACCCATGCCAGCACTCTCGGCAGTGTCAATGGTACAGTTTTGGAACACATAGCCCCACTTGAGCAACGGACTGGTGGACGGTGCTGTGATGTGGCCGCCATTAGTGATGAGCAGATCGCACTGGTCGTAGAAGATGTCACCGCCACCGCAGATGAAGTCAACGGCACCATAGATGCGGCAACCCGTGTGATAGGCGCTCTCACCCGTCACCTGTGTGTCCTGTTGGCTCTGCATCACGATGTTCTTCAGTACGGCCTTCTTGCCACCAGAGAAAGCAACGCCCACTCCGGCACGAGCCTTGTTCCAGTCAAGATCATTGCGAATGGTGAAGTCCTGGAAATAGTCGCCACCCGTGCTATTGATTTGCATCACAGGATTAGTGATGCCCGTACGGTTACCATGCAACAACACACCGTCACGGCTCTCACCGATGATACTGACATTATAGGCCTTCAGATTCTGTTCGACAGAGCCAAAGTCATAGTCACCATTTTTCACGAAGATGGTCTTGCGGGCAGCAGTAGCCGAACCATTGGAACTGTTGACAGCAGCAATAGCAGCCTTAAACTCATCAGCAGTAGACACCACATAGTCATAAGGTTTCTGCTCGACAACGGGCTTCGGACCTACGGTGATGCCGACGTTGATGGGTTCAGCATTAGCGTTGCCATAGTTGTCGGTTGCAGCACCAGCGGCTACCGTGAAGGTGTAACTCTGATCGTAGCTGAGATTCCAAACAGGGAAATAGAGGGTTGACGAGCCACCTTCAGCACGTACCGTGGTATTATTAATAGTTGCTTCGGTAGCCTTCATCTCACGGTCAAAGGTCAGTGCTACGACGCAGTGATTCTTCGATGTGGTGGGCGTTACGCTCTGCCCTTTCAGCACAGGAGCCGTAGCAATGGCCACCTTCTCTATGGTCAGTTCAAACCAACCAGTGGGCTGCGAACCATTCTTCAGCGTGAAGACGATGGGCTGTCCGGCCTGATGTCCGTCTAAGTTGATGATAAGATCGTACTGCTTGCCTGTAGCGAAGTCATGCTTGGCGGGGATATAAGCCGTCATACCTTCTGAGGAAACGCTCTCCAGCTCGCCACTGCTATAGTTGTCGCTGAACTGATGGATGATGAACTGCTTGACGCGGACATCAGTTGGCAACGTCAGCGTATTGGTGCTGTTCGACTTCATCTTAAAGCCACTGTTGTCCCAGCCATCACCGATGGGCGAGAGGGTATAAAGTCCATCGCTCCACACGTTATTAGTCTTGTCATTGCCAGCCTGCGAGTATTTCAACTCAACAGTCTCGTCAGAAGCAGCCTTCTCATAGATGTGGAGACCGTTGACCGTCAGTGTGTAGTCGCGCGTCTGTCCTGCCATCGTGGCATGCAGTGTGTAGGTAGCTGCGGTGCCGCTGATAGAAGGAGCAGCAGCTGTTATCAGTGTTCCATCAATAATTTTGGCCGTCACTGTAGGGATGGCAGTGTAGACATTGTCGTAAGTAGCCGTATAAGGAGCTGCATTGATGGTCTCAAGCACATTAACAGAAAGACCGTCAATCTGGACATCGGCCAACGAGATTTCACCGATGCGGAAAATCTTGAGCGTATAGACGCTCTTGCCAGAGGCAGCACCCTCATCAGGTGTCAGCGTGAGGGTAACGGTCGTGTTCTCTGACGGGCCTGGCGTGGGAAGCGTATAAGTGCCGTCGCCATTATCAGTCACCGTGACTGCATTCCCACCGTTAGCAGCTGTAGCCACGATGGTGCAGTTGGCCTTATTCACACTGAAAGTAGTAGTAGCAGCATAGTCGGCAGGCAGTTGACAGAACCAGTCGGTATCGTCGCCAGCAGTGACGGTCTGCCCGCTCACAGCTACACTCTTAATGCTGGCGTAGTGGTCGCCCACACGGTCAAGCTTCATGTTCTTATAGTTGATAAGGAATCCGCCTCCGTCATAGAAAGCAATCTTCAGTTTCTTCATGCCTGTGGTCAGCTCACCGCCCAAATGGAAGGTTGTAGCGGTGTAATCTCTGGGATTGGCAGTTGTAACATAATAGGTGGTAGCAGCCTCCTGCTCACCCGTATTGTCATCAGTAACAAAGAACTCGATGCGACAGTCACCATAGCGGGCCACGTCCATCGTCAGCGCGTAGACACCTGCCTCCGTACACTTAAAGGGGTGTGTAGCCACGTCACCCTGATTGACCCAACCCACATTGCCGTCATTGTCTTCTGTGCGGATGGAGCCAGAATAAGAGCCGTTGGCCAGCGTAAGCGTGCCAGGAGCCTTGTCTATGTTGTCAGTAGTACGGAAGGCAAGCTTGCCCCAGTTTCCTGCATAGCCAGATGCTTCTGTCACCTGGAAAGTCAGGGTATACTGGCCTACGGGCAGTTGCTCCAACAGGAAATTCTGCACCACTGATGGTGTCCAGTTACCTGTATTCGTAATCTCCACCTCTTTATCCAGCACTTTGCTGCTGCCCTCTAAGGTCACTTTCATCTTGGCAGCGCTCTTGGAACCTGTAGCAAAGGTCAGGATATAGTCCTGCTGCTGTGGGTTCTGAATGTTGAACACGGCCACTGTACTTGCACCCGTAGAACCGATGTTAGCTCCACCATTCTCCACTTGGGCACCGGTCAGCGTGGCCTCGTTCCAGTCGATAAAAGTTCCGTTGGACGTCGGAATGGTAATCACTCCTGCCAACGACTGCAAAGGCAGCATTCCCGTCAGTATAGCACAGAGCACCGACAGAAACCATTTTCTTCTCTCAATTTTTTTCATTGTCGTTCAAGTAAATTAGTTAATACAATTCATATATTTGGCTGCAAAGTTAGCAAGATTCCCTGCGCACGAGGTGGAATATTTGGTGGAAAAGGAGGGTAATACACTTTTTTTTCTTAATTTTGCAGCCACAAACAAGACTTAAAACAAAACGACACAGAAAATGAAACGAATTGCAACCCTCACCCTGCTACTCGCCACGATACTGACGATGCAGGCACAGAATGACCCTTACAAGGCAGAAATGGAGAACTACCAAAAACAGGAGAACGCTGTATTTGCAGAGTATAAGAAGCTGTACCAGCAGGAAGCCAAGCAACAGACTGCCAGCGGACAGGCCCAGCTGGAGCAGTTGGAAGCGCAGATGAACCAGCTGGAGGAACAGCAGGTGGCCCTCGTGGTGCGCATAGCCAAAGAGAACCGTAATAGCCAGTTGCCTGCCCAATACATCAAAGATGCGGCCTACGGTCTCTCCTTTGAACAGCTGACTGAGGTACTCGACCCCAAGGCTGCTTACTATAACAACGAGGCACTTGGCAACGTGAAACGCCTGTATGAAGGCATGAAAAAGCGGCAGCCCGGCCAGCTGTTCCACGAATTGGAGATGAAGGACATGAACGACCAGGATGTCAAACTCAGCCAGTGGGCGGGCAAGGGCAACTACGTCATGATAGACTTCTGGGCCTCGTGGTGCGGTCCCTGCCGTCAGGAGATGCCCAATGTGGTTGCAAACTATGAGAAATATCACGCCAAGGGATTCGAAGTGGTCGGTGTCTCCTTCGACCAGAAGAAGGAGGCATGGGTTAATGCCGTCCAACAGATGGGCATGCGCTGGCCGCAGATGAGCGACCTGCTGGGTTGGAAGTGTGCGGCTTCAGCCGCCTACGGCATCTTCAGCATTCCTGCCAGCGTGTTGCTCGACCCTCAGGGCAAAATCATTGCCACCAACCTGCGCGGAAAGGCTCTCGGTGAAAAGCTGAAAGAGATTTACGGGGAGTAGCACTCTAAAGCCACTCTTTTCCATAAATCTTTCAGAGCAGCTCCTATTTGCAGAATTTTGCCCTTGACCCTCAATAGGCAAGTTCTGTAGCTATCATTGGCTCAAATCTATAAGCAGGAGTATAGTCCGTAACCCTTATGACATCTTCGCCAAGTGCTGCAGAAATTTTGCAAATAGTAGCCAGTGTTAGGTTGTGCGTACCAGACAGCCAACGGCTCACCTCTGTCTCCGTCTTGCCCATCAGCCGCGCAAACTCTTTCTGCGACATACCTTTTGCTTCGAGTATTTCGTATATACGATTAGCAATAGCAACAGACAACTCCATTTGCATCTTCATCTCAGGTGAAATGGTATTGCGAATCTCATCCATCAGTTTGTTCGTTTTCATATCTACCTCCTTTTTATTCATCATCTATTGAGAAAGATAGTTCACCTAAAAGTTCCGTTCCAGTTACAACTATCACCTTTTGTTTCTCCCTTTGCTTCAATTCTATGTCAATCTTCTGTAGCGTTCTCACCTGTCGATGCAGGTTCTCGTCTTCTTCATAGGTCGCCGTTTTCTTCAAACCGCCATTACCTAAAATCAGTATCTTAGCCTGTATATTTAGCAGATAGAGTCGGAGCGATGTTGTTTCAAGATGTGAAGGCAAGGCCATCACCCTGTCGCGTCTTGTCCCTTCATAGCGGAAGTGCATGTCTCTCGCTCCATCACGTTTAATAATATCAAGCCTGTAGACTAACTGGCAGACAACCTGTTCAGGCTAACTGACAACCAATATCGTTATAGGAATCAAAAGAGGTAAACACTTTTAGTGAGATAGTAATTATTCTAATAACAAATTAAGTTTAACTCTCCAAAAAGTGACAACCTTTTTCAGTTGAGGTCAACATCAGGATATGTATCTTTGTAAAGTTTCTTTCCATCGTTCCGAATTACACTGCAAAAATAAGCATAAAAGTTGATTCAGCCAAATAATTCAGTCAGGAAATCAACTTTTATGCTTATTTTTGTTCTCTCTATGACCGTACTATCCGCACCGGAAATATTACTACGAGCGTCACAATTGCAAAAGAGCAGTAATGTTGTGGGAGCAGAGAGGTGGGCTTCTAAAATAAAGCTTCCAAGATAAAAAATTGGCCTTGCACAGTGTGGCAGCCACACCAAGCAAGGCCAAAATAATAAAGAGGATTGTTACTTTTTTTCTTCTTTCTTAGCTTTCGGAGCAGCCTTTTTGGCAGCGGGTTTCTTGGCAGCAGCCTTCTTCTTGGGCTTCTCCTCCTCAACGCCGGCGGGCTCGTACTTCGAGAGGCGGGCACGCAGACGCGTGATTTCTGCATCCTTCTGCTCAATCTCGTCACCCTGATTGCGGATGGTGGTGAGCAGAGCGTTCAACTCATCGTTCTCAATCTCCTGCGGATAGAGGGCATTGACTCTGTTGATGAAGTCGCCAAGGATATTCATATAGTTGGTAAAGGCATCAAACGGTCCGCTGTAGATGCCACGGTCCAGACCCACGTTGGAGGGCTTGGTGGTCATGAAGCGGAAGTTGTTGCTGGCCTGCAGATAGTCCCAGTCCTGATTGATGCGTGGATCGTCGGCAATACGCAGACGGTCGGCAACGGAGTAGAGCTTATTGAAGGCCTCGCGCTGCATGGCATTACCTAACCAGCAGCTGACGTCGCGCTCCTCGTCAACCCATGAGAGCGTGTCGGGCACGTCGAGGTTGCCCACGCTCTTGACCTTCATGCAAATCTCGGTAGGCGTAGAGAAGGTGATGCCCTTTGCCTTGGCACAGGCAGGCAGAGCCTTGAGGA
>ERZ842401.6831-NODE-6831-length-11978-cov-12.031536_pt1 | contig 11978 bp, 1 predicted proteins | sample MGYA00521270_ERZ842401 | MGnify/ENA primary metagenome ERZ842401 (study PRJEB31892, sample SAMEA3878208) | bioreactor metagenome | biome: Moose rumen | place: Sweden | collected 2011-10 | study: EMG produced TPA metagenomics assembly of the PRJEB12797 data set... | reverse complement strand
AATCCCCAATCCCCAATCCCCAATCCCCAATCCCCAATCCCCATTAAATGAAATTATTATATAATGTCTATAATAAACTAAAATTTAATAATAGCAAAATCAAATAATTTAATTAATAATAAATATGTTTGAAGTTTTGATAGAAAAATTAATTCTATCATATTTTGGAAATTATATAGAAAATTTAGATAGAAATAAATTAACATTAGGTTTATGGTCTGGATCTTTAACTTTAGAAGATATTAAAATAAATCCAAAAGCGATTAATAGATTCAAACTTCCTTTCAAATTTTTATTCGGAAAAATAAAAAAATTATCTTTATTAATTCCATGGAAGCAGAATTTCAGTGTGCCTACAGAAATAACAGTAGATTCAATTCAAATCGTTTTAACAGCAACAAGTGATAGTAAAAAATGGGAATATACAGATTATAACAATTACGAAAATAAATTATACTATTTATTAAAATTCTCAAATGAAAGAATGTTACAATTAGCTCAATCATTCATTGAAGAAACAAAAAAAATGGAAATGGAAAAAACAGGCCAAGCACCTGTGCAAAAACAAGAAAAAAAAAATACATTTTGGGAGGGAATGGTAGTCAAAATTTTGGATAATTTACAAGTCAAATTTAAAAATGTTCATATAAGAATAGAGGCTCCTTTTGATAATAATAAAACTTCTTTTGGAGTGTCTTTAGAAGAAATGTTCGTAGTTAATACTAATGAAAAATGGGAAGAAGAATTCATTGATAGAAATGTTCATAAAAATGCTAATATTTTTAAATTATTAAAAATATCAAATTTTGGAATATATTTGAATCCAAATGAAACAAATTTATTCTATAATATTTATGCTAAAAATATTAAAGACAAATCAGAAAAAGAATCTTTAGATTTAGTAGAGAAAGGAATGAACGAAGTATTTCCAGTCGGTGAAAAAAAATTAAAAGACATGGAATATTTAATTGAGCCGATGTCTTTAACAGCGAAAATGACACAAAGAAATGATATGAATATAACTAATAATAAAGATGGAGAAATTAATATCCAATTACCTAAAATACATCTTATTTTAGATTTAGATAAATTTAATTTCGATATTCAAAAAGAACAATATGATTGCATTATTAAAATTATAAATACTGTGAGTCAATACCATCGAATTTTATATAATTTTAATGACACTCAAAAATTCAAAATTTATAGACCAAGAGAGAAATTATCGTTAATATTCACTATGAAAGATGAAGAAGCAAATGGAGATAAAAATAAAAATATAAAAGATAATAATGATGATAATAATAGTAATAATAATAAAGAAAATGAAAAAGAAAAAAGTCCTAAATATAAATTAATCAAAAAATGGTGGCAGTATGCTGGCTTTAATTTAATGAGACAAACAAGATATACTGAAAAAAATCAGAAAGATATATTTAATATTCCAAAAGAATTAATATATATATATAAGCAAGAGTTTGAAATACTATACAAAAAATATTATTTAATTTACAACGAAAATAAAAAAACGGAAACACTTACAGAAGAAGAATTAAATCAACTATATTATATTTTGGAAATAACTGACATAAAAGATTTATATATATGGTCAAGTAAAGTTTTAGAAGAAATTTTCACAGCAAAAAAAATGGAAGAAAAGAAATATAACAATACTTCTTATTTAGGGTATATATTTGGAACTAAATTCAAAGAAGATGAATTAATAACCAAAGAAGAAAAAGATAAAATAAAAGAATTACTAACTACTGATATAAATAAAGCTATGAAAATAATAAAAAATAAAGATAAAGAAACAGAATTACAAATTGATTTTATATTAAATGAAGGATCTTTTAAATTTTCAAAATTTTTTAGTGAGCAAAATATAACAGAAGGTTTCGAATTTCAATATAAAGGATTCTTCTTTTCGACAAAACAAGGAGAAAGTTTTAATGAATTTAATTTGCATTTGGATAAAATTAATCTTTATTTATATAATATAATTAATAATAATATTATTTCTATACCTATTACATACAAACATCTTGAGCAAGGTGTTCATCCTGGAAAAACTAAAATTATATTAAAGAAAAAGAGTAAAGGATATGAGCCTTTAATTGTAAAAAATAAATATAAATCTTCAGAAGATGAAAGCTCTATTAATAATAACAATAACAATAATATTAATAATAATAATATAAATTTAACAGATTCAGAATCGGTTTTTTCTAAATATGAAACATTTAATTCAGTTCATTCTGATATTGATTATATTGAAAAAGAGAAAATATCAATGAAAAAATATCATAGAAGATTAAGTTCTTTAAAAATTGGAGACTTTTTAGAAAAGCAAGAAGAACAATATTCCGATGCAAGTGAAAAAATAAAAAATGAAGAAAATAAAGCTGATGAATTTAACGAAAGTTTCAAAGAAGATAGTAAATATTTTATGACATTATATTTTTATAAAAATTTATATAACAACGATGATAATATAAATTCAAAATTAAAATTATATATAAATGTATTACATATAACATACCATCAAGTATTTCTTGAACGTTTAATTAATTTTTTAAAAGTACCTCTTGATGAAGATGTAGCAAATAAAGCCTTGGATAAATTTGAGGAAATTAAAATCGGAACGCAACAATCTATTATAAATAATATTTACAAAAAAAATATAATTCAAATTTATATAGAACCAAGAAAAATATTAATCCCGATCAATAAATACGATATTAAAAATACTAAAATTCTATTAGTAGATTTTGGAAGAATTGATAGTAATAATAATGAATCGAATATAGATTCGATAGATTATACGAATTATAAAGAGAGATATAGTTTATATATACATAGTTTCGGAGTTAATTATTATGAAAATTATGGTGAAATGATTAAAGAAAAAAATAAATTCGAAATAATTTCTAAAATGACTATTGATCTTATTTTTGGCTTTTTAAATCCAGGTTTATCAGATGAAAAAGATCCTTTATATAAATTTTTTTTAAATATTAATTCAATGAATATAGATTTAAATTGTTATATTTATACAATATTTATAGCAATTTTGCATATATTAAAGCCTACAAAAGAAATTGATTTATGGTCGCAATTAAATATAAATAAAAAAGAAATAAAATCAAATTCAAAAACAGCTGGATTCGTTCTTAAAAAAAATTATTATAAACAATATCAGCAATATTATGCTGTTCTTTCAGGAGGGTATATATATTTTTATTCTGATAATTATGAAGATGATTATATAGCATATTATCATTTGAAAAATTGTATATTGAAAGAATCAGAAAATGATTTAAGTTTCAAACTGAGTTCAAATAGTGGAAATATCGAATTAAAATTATCTGATGAAGCAAGCTATTTTCAATGGATTCGAAATATCCAAGTTAGAATCGAAGAAATGGAAAAGACATATAATTCTCAAGAAAAAGAAAAATTATATCAAAAAAATTTACAAGTGAAAGAAAACAAAAAGCAAAAATATTTCGGTGCAGAAATTAATTTTAAAAAAGTCATCTTGAAATTACATAACGAAGAAAACGAAATTTTTATTGTCGCAAATTTGACAAATTTAAAGGCGAATTTATCTTTAAGATTATACGATAATGAATTACATATGGAAGTAGAAAGTTTAACCATCTTAGATAATTTAGCCAAAATAAAAGATTTCGAAACGATATTAACCACCGAAAATAAAAATGAAAATAAAAATAAAAAAATTCTCGATTTGCATATTTTAATATGCGAAGAAAAATCGGATAGTTATAAAGATATAGAAATAGATGTTAATTTAAATATGGGAACTGGGTTTGTTATATGGAATCCACCAATTATCAAAAATATGATTTCGTTTTTGATACATAATGATATTTATAAACACAAAGTCAATTTGGAATTGAATAATCAAAATATTACTATTAAAAACAAAGATTTTATAAGTCCGTCAAACTTTGTTGCTAATAGAGTAAAATGCAACAAAAATAAATATACTTATATGAATATTCATTGTAGTTTTAGTGAAATTAGAATTATATTAATTCAACCAATATTGCAAATAAAATTTAATGAGATGAGATTTGGACCTTCGTTTTTAGATTATGAAAGTAAAGTTGATCATTTTATTGTTAAAGGTGAATTAGGTAATACTCAATTATTTGATTTATGTCAATATCCATTTGTAATAAAAGATCAAAGTGAATTTGATCCAAATAAAATAAAAGAAATATTTGGAATAAAAAAGAATCAAAATAGTGAAGATCAAAAAATAAATGATTCTTCATTAATTAAATTTTATTATAAATCTATGAATTCATGGTGTCCAGAAGTAAAAGATAATTATACAAGTGAAGCCGATGTTGTAATTAATCAATCAATGTTAATTTTCATTTATGAGCAATTCATGCGATTTTTTAATTATTTTATTTCTCAATTTTTAGGTTCATTTTCACCTCCGGAAAAAGTAAAAAAATTTAAACAAAAAATAGCACAATTAAAACCAAAACAGGATAAAGATATTGACTTTTTGAAATTAAATGTGGTAATTAATAGTCCGCAAATTATATTAAAGCCGAGATATCATATGAAAGAATTTTTTTTGATTGATTTAGGTGATATAAATTTATCTGTCTTTTATCAAAAGGTTACTAAACGTGTAAGAAATAATCCAGATGATTATCGATGGTTAAGTACTTATCAAATTAATATGAAGAATTTTTCTATTAAAACTTATGATAATTTCGATATATTAAATAATTCCAATTTAATCATAAATATGCATTTTGTTTATGCAACAGAAGCAGATAAATTATTGAGTGCAACTGAATTCGATTCTTCTTATCAATTTGATTTAGTTATAGATAATTTAAATATGAATTTAAGACAAAAAGATTTAACTAATTTATTGCGCTGTTCTGATTTAAATATACTCTATACCGACAATAAGAGCAAATATTATGATTATGAGAATTATTATAATCCAAAAGGGAAAAAAATATCCGAAAAAAAATCAAAAAATATAAAAATAGAGAAACTAGAGAATATTATAAATAACGACGATTATTCCGAATTAGACGAAAGTGATAGTAATAACAGTAATACAGTAAGTGATTTAAACGAGTATATAAGTAAAACTCCAATAAAGGAAAAAACAAACACATTAAATTTAGACGAATTAAAACCGGGTTTAAGTTCCTCAAATAAAAAAGATATACTAAATGAATTTTGTAGTTTGATTTGTTATTTATTAATAAAGAAAATAAGTATTAAATTATATTTAAGTCATGATACTATTGATGTAAATAATGAAAATAATTTAGATATTTATTATCCTTTCGTTGAACTTTTATTAAAAGAAACGCAACTCATTTTCACTAAAAAATTAGATTTTAGTAATGAAACGCATATAATCACTGCTGATATGGAATTGTTAGAAATTTTATCTAAAAATGATAAAAATACCAAATTTAAAATTTTGAGTGAATTTACTCAAGATTTAATCACAGGAGAAAAAGATGAATATGAATTCTTTTTAAATGAAGATAATAATAATTTTAATTATAGAAAACATAGAAGAGAATCAACAATTAAAGAAGAATCAATAATTAGAAATGATGATGAAAATGAGGAAAATAAGGAAGATAAAGAATTTAAAATAACTAATACTGATATAAAGAGCTCTTTTAGAAAACCAAGAAATGAAATATCAAACAGGAATAAAAAATTAACAATAATAAATAAGAGCAATATTTTAATTAATTCATTAAAAGAGCTTCAGAATTCCAACATAACGAATAAAAATACAAAATATAACAGAGCTGGTATAAGAAAATCAACAATAAGGAAAATAGAAAATGAAAACGAAATGTACAACGAATTAAAATCGGAATTATATATGGATAAAATATATACCTTAGTAAAAAAATGTAATATAGTGCAATATAAAGAATTAATCGAAGAAAAAAAGAAAAACTATAAAAAAATTCAGGTAGATATTATAATAAATATTGATCCCCAAAGAGAAAAATCTTTTAATTTGACATTGAACGGATTTAAATTGATAATGCGTATTGATATTTTCCAATTATGTAGATATTTCTTTTTAGAAGGATTTCCTTTTTATGATAAGACATCAAAAGATTTACCCAACTTATTCGACCCTGATGAAGATAATAGACCTGGGATGAAAATGTTCATAGATTTAAATAATCCTATAATATGCTTTTTAACTGATGATATATCAAATAAAGAACAAGAATTAATTTGTATCACATCGAAAGTCGAATTCAGTATCGAAAATAATAAAATGAGTATAATGAAAGATAAATTAATAAATGAATATTATAATTTATTATATGAAATAGAAAATGCAGAAAATGACGAAAAAAAAAATAAAATCGAAAATGAAATTAAATCTTTGTTTGCCAAAAATAATTTTATCAATTGCAATTTAGAAAATGTTTGTCCGTTCATTTGCGACTATAAAGAATTAGATAATAAAAATAATAAGAATTTATTTGTGAGTAGAAGGAAAATCATGAATAATTTTAATTTTTCATATTTATCTGAATATATTATAAGTTATAATCAGTTAGATAATACATTTTTGTTTAAAAATATACAACATTTCAAATTCCTAAATACTATTAATATCAAAGCAAGTTATCGAGATATGGTTCTTTATTTAAATCTATATAATTATATATATTCAACGCTCACAGAAGAATATTATAAAAAGTGTGATATATTAATGTATTATTCACATCAAAGAGAATTTTATCGACAAAAAGAAGAGCAAAATAAAATAGATAATGATGAATTAGACTTACAAAGACGAGAAAGTATTAAAAATTTTTTAAGCATGAAAAAGCTTAGTTCTGCGAGTTTCAAAATAAATTTTAAAAATAATAATATATATGGCGAAAATCAAATCATTTTCGTTTCAGAAGGATTAAAATTAATATTAATAGATGATCATAGTGATACACTATATCCATTTATTGATTTTTCAATAAAAAAATTAGAATTAAATTATATATCACAACCTCCAATTAAAAATAATCGAAATAAATTGAATAACTTAGTGATAGATAAAAAAAGAATACTTAATGAATTAAAAGCAAAAATAAGTTTTAAAATATTCACCTATAATTATATAGCTGGAGAATGGGAACCTTTATTAGAACTTTGCGAATTGGAATATAATCAGATAACAAAAACTGGTAATAAAAGTAATATTTATATCGAAACAAAAAGAATAGGTCAAAAAGAAAAAATTCCTGATATTAACATAAATATAAGTGATTTGACAATAATATTTCTTTATACTACTTTAAATAAATGGTTTGATAAATATATGACTATGCAAAAAGACTATAATGAAATTAAAAAATACAAATATTTAAAAAATATGTCTATAAATAATCATACAATATACAATTATTCAGGAAGAGAATTAAATATATATATAAAAATCGAAAATAAAAATATAGATTCAAAAATGATAAACAATGATTTTTCTTTAAAATTGAATTCCATTATAGATAGCAAAGATAACTATAAAATAAAAAGTATCCTTCCAAATGAAAGCTATGATGTAGAATTAGACAACAATAATTATTTTTACATAAAAAAGCAAAAATCAAACTATATTAAATTATACGTGGAAAATGCCCACGTATCAAATCATATAATTCAAATTGATAATTTACAAAAAAAATATCATAGAGTAAATTATAACGAAATAAATTCATTAAAGACATACTTAGATAAAACCGAAGATAAAACGTTTTTTAATAAATATTGTTTTCTTATATCCAAAATTGAATTACAAGGTTTGAAAAAAGCGATATATTTTTATTCCCCTTTGGCTATATGTAATAAGACTAACTTCAAATTTGAAATAAAAATAAATAATTCTTTAAATATTTCAAAGATATATAAATTATCTCCTAAAGAAACTATTGGTATACCTTTTGAATATCTTAATGGGACTATGGAAATTAAACTTAGAGGATGTGATGAAATTAAAAAGTTTAATATATATAAAGATTTTCTTACTTCAGATATCATTGTAGATCCTAATTTAAATGAAATCCAAAAATTGAAAGTTTATGATTTGGATGATAATAATAATGAACTAGAAAATAGAATTAAAACAAATAAAAATATATTAACAGAACTATCTTTCATTGATAAAATTAATCAAAAAATATCATATATTAATTTATCTTTTAATAATCCTAAAGAAAGTGAATATTTCACTGAATTTTATTACTTTTCTAATACTCCAATAGATAAACTTAATCGAATAATAAATTTAAATACATCTTATACATTATTAAATTGTTTGCCTTTTGATGTCAAGATTATCTTTAATGATGAATTTATATATGATAAAATTAAAAAAAATGAAAAAATTAATTTAACTAATATAAGTGTGTTTTCGAAATTAAAAATGAAATTATTTATTAAAGAATATTCGACAAAAAATAGTATAGACATTTATAGAGAATACAACGAGAATGATATGATAAAATCAATACCTATTACATTAATAAATGAAGATGCTACTGATAAAACGCATATAATTATTCAAGTAAGTCTTCAAAATAAATTATTAATTCTCCATGCAAATTCAATTTTGGTAAATCATTCCTTGCTAAATTTGAATTTCAAAATTGGTCATGAACAAGATAATATTGATTACAAAGTATCAAATCAAAAAAATAATAATAATTATTATATTTTAAACGATGAACAATTTATGCAAATATCTTATATAGGAGAAAATAATAATTTATTTAAAAGTGAACCAATATCTATTTCAGCAATAGGCAATCATTATGTTATAGATCTTAAAAATAGTGTGGATAAAACACAAATTGAACTTATTATGGAAATAAGTTTAAGTTTGTTAAATATTAAATTAGATTTATATTGTAAAATTATTAAAATTGTTCCGAGATATATTTTATATAATCAGCTAAAAAATTATGATTTAGATATATATCTCGATAATATTGGTTCAAATAGGAATACATTCTTTTGCAGATTAAAAAGAGAGCAAAAACAACCTTTATATTTCACAGGCATAAAAGAAAAAGATTTATTAAATTGGAAATCTAACGAATTAAAGAATAATAAAAGGAATACTGAAAAGCAAAATATAATCAGATTTATCCCTGATATTAAAAACAATAATCAAGAAAAAGGAATGTTGGAAAAAGAAATCGAATTAGATAACTTAAAATATACTGATACATATTCAATAAGTTCTCCATATTCTACAGATGGTGATGCTTTAGTTACATTAATGTGTAAAAAAAATAGAGTAAAAAATAATGAAATTAATACTAATAATAAAAATAATAATAGAAAAAAAGAAAAAGAAGAAATTTTCTGTTTTAATATCGAAAAAAGAAATTTTGAATTAAGTAATTATTTATTAATTAAAGAAACTAATGAAAAATATTGTCAAATATATATATCAAATTTAACTGATAATATTAGTTTTGATGCTTGGCAAAAAAATTATCAAGATAAAAGTATATTTTTAGGCCCGAAAAAAAATACGATTTTTGTTTGGAATGATGCAACTAAGAAACAAATTATTAATTTTAGATTCTATTTAAAGAATATAAAAAATATACCTGAAAATTTATATTCATATGAATTATTTGATAATAAAATTAAATTTTTAAAAAATAATAGTGAAAATAATGACAAAGAAAAAGAAAAAGAAGAAATAAAGCCGCTATATTCTTATGAAGACGATATAAAACTATATTTAATTAATAATAAAAACAAAAATTCTTATTATATATTCCATTTATCTATTAATTTTAATGGAAATCAAATATTAATCGAAATGAAAAATCTTAATACAGAAATAGAAATGAATTTAGTAAATAGTTTACCTCAAATCGGGAAAAGAAAATATAATATAAAAATTAAAAAATTGGGAATAAGTATTATCGGTGATAATAAGCATGTGATAAAAAATAGTTCTTTAAATAAAAAATATGAAAGGAACGAAATTTGTTATATAACATTAGATCAAATTAATTTTTTATATAAATATGAGCAACTAGATAAATCAAATAATTCAATCTATTATGATATAAACATAAAAGATATTGAAATCGATAACGAATTAAGTTATATCACTAATTATCCAATAATTTTATTACCGGTATATTCCCCTCGAAGAAAAGAATTAAAGCGGGATTTAAACAATGAAAATCCTTCAGAAAATAATCCTATCGAAAAAAAGTTTTTTAATTGCTCATTATTATTAAGTAAAAAAGAAGGCGAAAAAATAACTAAAATAAATTTATTCAAATATGTAATACAACCTTTCGATATAAATATCGAAAGTAGTGTGTTTTTGAGTTTCTTTTATCTTATAAACAATTTATCAAATGGTATGTCTACTTCTTTAACATATATCAATCCTTTATTCCAAGACGAGAAATATTTAAAAGAACATGATATTAAAATAAAAGATTTTTATTATGAACCAACTTTTATTAAAGAAAAAATCGCTGAATTAAATGAGGAAGAAAACCAAAAAATAATTTTCATAAATGAATTAAATGCATCAACTTTGGAATTCAATTTAACTTTCATCGCTCAAACTAAAGACCAAATGTTCGAAAAAATTCTTAAATTAAATGACTTTTTAACTGGTATATTAAATGTTTTAAATAAAACAGAAAATGTGCCTTTGTTATTACATGGAGGAATATCATATAATTTATTAGGAAATATAGGGCAAATATTTAAAGATCTTTTTGAAATATATAAACAACAAGTATTAATTCAATTTGTTAAATTATTTGGTGGTATGGAAATTTTAGGCAATCCTCTCAATTTCTTGAATAATATAGGAAAAGGATTTCAAGATTTATTAACTAAACCTGGTGAAGGATTAATGCAAGGGCCAATTGAAGCTGCGAAAGGTTTAGCTGATGGTGCTACATCTTTAGTTAAACATACTGTAAATGGTACGTTTAATAGTACTTCGAAAATAACAAGTGGTATAAGTCAAGGCATTTTATATTTAACGCAAGATGAAGAATATATTAATGAAAGAGAACAAAAAAAAATAACTGAAAAACCTAGAGATATTATGGAAGGATTCGGTTATGGTCTTTCTTCTATGGTTGGTGGTATCTTCTCTGGTATTAGTGATATAATATTAAAGCCAGTTAATGAAACTAAAAAGAAGGGTATAGTAAGTGGTTTAACTAAAGGTGTATTGAAAGGCATAGGTGGAGCAGTAATTAAACCAGTAAGTGGTGTGTTTGATTTTGTATCAAAGACAACCGAAGGAATAAAAAATGGAGTTAATGATGATAGAATAATTAATAGATTAAGAGAGCCAAGAGTGTTTTATGGTATATTGAAAGTAATAAAAGATTATAATTATAACGATGCATATATTAAACGATTTTTATGTAATGAAATTCAAGAATTAAAAGACAGTGAAGACTTTAATTTCTTTTTTTATGGATTTGTTCTTTATAAAAATAAAAAAGATGAACCAATTATTTTAGTCTTTGTTCATAATGGATTTTGGATTGTGGATATTTACCGGAAAGAATTGAAAGGAATTATTGCTTATAATGATATAAAAAATGTTGAGAAAATTAATAATGATATAATAAGAATTCATTTTAATAAACTAATAAATAAAGAGAAATTTTATAATATTAGACTTAGTGATGATGATACAAAACATCAAGTGAAAATTATTAATAAATTAAAAGATGCAATAAATTCTAATAATTGGAAAAAAAAGTTAAAATAATCAATTGCATTATTAATAATAAATAGTTTTTTATTTTATATAAAAATGTTTAAATTTATATATATTTATATTTAGTTATTATATTTATATTTTTTAAGTAAATATTTTAATTTATTTTGACATGGGGATTGGGGATTGGGGATTG
>ERZ842401.6830-NODE-6830-length-11981-cov-58.473168_pt1 | contig 11981 bp, 8 predicted proteins | sample MGYA00521270_ERZ842401 | MGnify/ENA primary metagenome ERZ842401 (study PRJEB31892, sample SAMEA3878208) | bioreactor metagenome | biome: Moose rumen | place: Sweden | collected 2011-10 | study: EMG produced TPA metagenomics assembly of the PRJEB12797 data set... | reverse complement strand
CAGCAATTCATAAAGAGATTGATAGCCGATTTCTACAATTGTATTTGAACGAGTATTGCTGGAAATTCAATCGTCGATTCTTTCGGGACTCGTCAGATCCGAAGTACGACCTATTCGACAGATTGGTGAAGATTGCTGCTGTCTATACCTCAGATATAAAGTGGAGGGACTATCCCAACGCTGAGAATGATGATGAAGAAGTCCTCTAATGCAAGGCCGGGAACTTATCACCACATTGAAAAGAAAAATGCTCCTCGTCGCAGTTGGACTATGCGTGGGAAGCAGTGCGTGGGCTGATGATGTCACAACCATCCCTATCACTTATGATTATTCTCAATGGGACGCTACCAACAATGAAGCCATTTCAACTATTGCTCCTTTCGACAATGGCACAATTGTGAAAGGGACCAATGTTGTTGCAATGCGCTTTGCAGGTGGCAGTGCTGTCACAGGAACGGCCTACTTTGACAGCGACACGGAGACAGAAGGAAGGCAGGCATACACTTTGGCAGCCAATGAAAAAGTTACTTTCACCATTAATGCATATCATGGATATTTGGTTGGTGATAAATCAGCTACAATTTCCATCAGCAACTCTGACAATGTAGCATTAGCAAGTTACACCTACAATGCAACTTCTTTGAATATCACGGATGTCAAAATTGGAGGAACAACAGTTGAAAACTTCACTTCTTTCGGATGCAGGAGTTATAATAGCCGGAATGGATTTACAAATGGTGCGTATAATGCAGGAGAGAACAACAATCCTGTCATCACGGTTACCATATTTGGTAATGGCGATGTGACGATGAACTTCAAAGTCGCCAATGCTGGCATTGATAAAACTTTTACAGGCAGTTTGGGAAACGATGTAAAAATAGACTTAGCAAAACTGACTGTCGCAGATCGCATTAATAATTCCGACAGAGCATACGCCATTGGAAAGCTGAGCATTGCCACAGAAACGATGTCAAAGGTCACAGTTACCACACAATACATTGATACCGATGGCAAGAAAGTGTTTGCAGACGTTGTAGAAGAAATTGGCTATGGCACGTCTTATACTCCAACTTACACGAATTCAACAAGCACCACATATTGGGATTACACTTATGCAAGTGGGGCTGACAAAATTAATAGTGTTACAAGTGATAAGATTATCACTGTTTTATACAACAAGACTATTAAGTCGGCTTATAGTGCTTATACAGTGCTGTATGCCCAAGACTATGACCTTTCTACTTCTACACCAGACTGGTCTACAGATAAAGACGGACGTTTTGAACCAGTGATATTGACAGAAGAAAACAATCGTTACCTCACAGTTAACCAAAACCAGAGGAATAATAATGGCGCTAATTTAACAAGCTTAGCCACTCAAAATATAGTTTCAGAAGGAGAAGATTTCACCATAACATTTGACCTAAAATTGGGTACAACAGACGGTACGAGTCAAACTCGATTTGCAATATACGATGCTGCCAACACGAATAAAATATTTGATATAAGTTCCAATAAAACAACAACATGGACTCTGAATGAAAATAACACAAAAACTGTAGAGTTAACTGGAAGTACGGCAAACACCAATATTAACAACCTAACTTGGTACAGTGTAAAGATAACCCAAAATGGAGAGAATACTTATCTTACAATTACAAAGAAAGAAGATGGAAGCGAGATCTTTGCACTTAATCCAATAATTATCAGTAGTGAGACTGGAGGTATCGGAAAAATGACTTACATATCCGGCCGTTATAACGGTAACTTTGCTATTGACAATATAATGATTCGTAATGTAGTAGAGACAGAAGACCTGCCCGCAACACCTATCTACACCATCACCACAGTCTATCAGTTATCAGATGGAACGAAAGTAAAGGCTGATTTGGTTGAAAATGTTGAAGAAGGAAAATCGTATGATGCTGTTTATGAAACGACCTTTGATGATGATAACTATCGCTACACTTATGTTAGTGGAGCAGAGAACATTGCCAACGTAAACGAAAATAAGACCATTACCATCATCTATAGTCGTGAAGAACTTGAGGAACACACAGTTACCGTAAAGGCTATTGGTGACTATAACAAAACACTTACAACAATAACTGTCAAGGATGCAAAATCAAGTGGTTTCCACTTCCCACGCTATCTTTGGGAAAACAATCGTCTCTACCAAGTTGTTAAAAATGTTTATAATCAAGGCTTCTGGAAATCAACAGGAGCTGTTAATTCTGACATGGAGTTAACTGAAACATACAGCTTAGTTTCTGGCTACTATCCCTATTTCGAGGAAGGTGAAAACATTGCGACTCTAACAAAAGCCACAGGCGGTAATGTTCCTGCTCGTTGCTCTGCAGGAGAAGCTGGCTATGCAGCCACCGATGCAGAAATCGTCACACTGCCTGCAGGAACGTATATTTTAAAGACCGTTGCTTATGGTACAGCAGGAACTACATTCACGTTTAAAGAAGGTAACAATACTATCTTAGAAGCTGGTACATCTGCGTCTGTATCGGAAACAACAAGTTCTCCATTCACGGTAGATGGTTCAACGCCTATCATTCTATTAGCAACAGGAAACGACGGTAGTTCTCCAAAAGCAATAGACTATGTTCTCATTCAGCGCACTGGTGATCAACCTATTTCTGTTAGTGGGATCGGTTATGCAACATTCTGTCCAACGATAGACCTCAGCATTGATCCAGAAGGCGACATCGAAGCTTGCACTGCATCTGTTAGCAGTGACGGAAAAATCAATTATACAGTAGTTAACACGGTGAAGGCAGGTGAGGGTGTATTACTGCGAAGCAAAAATGGTGGAACTGCTACAGCAACAGCAACTATTATCGAAAATGCTACTGCTAATGGGGGTAATGCATTTGTAGGCATCCCCAACAAGGTGCAGCTGGCTCAAAGCACAGAGTCGGGCTATACGAACTATATTCTTTCAAAGGTGAACGATGTGCTTGGCTTCTATAAGGTGAACGCCAATGGCAGCTGGTGCAATGCTGGCACCGCCTATCTGAAGGTGGCCAATCAGTCGCAGCCCAATGGCATCCGTGCCTTCTACCCCATCTGGAGCGAAGAGACATCGGGCATTGCACAGACAGAAAACAGCATACAGGACATTGAAGGCTCTGTATACAACATGAACGGCCAGCGCGTGGCTAAGCCCACGAAGGGTCTCTATATCGTGAACGGAAAGAAAGTTATCATCAAGTAAACAATCGAAAGGAGAACATTGATATGAAAAAGACATATATAGAACCTTCTATCACCTTGGTAGAACTCAAGATGGAAAGTATGATTGCTGCCGGTTCTGTGGGCAGCACAAGCGAGGAAGAAGCTGGCTCTGGCAGTGAAGATGCCCCCGTAAACTTCTCACGCCAAGGCTGGGGCAGCGTCTGGGACGACGATGCCGACGAAGAATAATACAACAAGAGCAATTCAGTCCGCTGAATTATAGCATAGCGGTGGTTGTCTGTGAGGATTGCCACCACTTTTCTTTAGGCATGCAGCGGGCATTGATGCTAAAAAGAATGACAGGTTTTTGGGAAGAATGGGCAGTAATACGAAAAAATGTTGTAATTTTGCAGCGAATAACTGTAACAGAACAACAATTAACGTGACAACGGCGAAAACCATCAACACCAACAGGAATACCAATGGCAAAGACTAAAACCCTACTGCTGCTGCTCCTCATGGTTGCCACACAGGCATTTGGCGGCAACCTCGACGACATACGTCAGGCTCTGGAGCATGCCTCTACTTCTCGCGTTCAGGAGAAAGTGTTCATACATACCGACAACCAGTGCTACTTCGTGGGCGACACGCTGTGGTATAAGGCCTACGTGGTGCGTGCCGACAACCTGACGCCCACCGACCTGAGCCGTGTGCTCTACGTGGAACTGCTGTCGCCCGACGGTCTGCTGGTGGAGCGACAGAACATCGTGGTGAACCCCAAGGGCTACACCTGCGGCCAGTTTGTGCTGCAAGACTCGCTCTATTCGGGCTACTACGAGCTGCGGGCCTACACGCGCTGGATGCTCAACTTCAACGTGGGCCACCACCGCTATCGCCGCCAGGAGACGTGGTCGTTCTACAACCGCCAGATGGCAGCCGACTACTTCCGCGTGTGGGACGGTCTCTACTCGCGTGTGCTGCCCATCTACAGCAAGCCCGAGGAGGCTGGCGACTACGACGCCCGCCGCATGTACCAGCGCCCCAAGACACGCATTCCCAAGCAGAAGAAGGACGAGCTCATCGTCACGTTCTATCCTGAGGGAGGCCACCTGATAGAGGGTGTAGAGAACCGCGTGGCCTTCGACGTGTGCGACCAGCACGGCGAGGCCGTGAACATACAGGGCACGGTGGGCGCGTCGGGTCAGGCCGAACAGACTATCAAGACCGAATATATGGGGCGCGGCGCGTTCACCGTGACGCCGCAGGGATCGCGCCTGAAGGCCCGTTTCCGCTGGCGCGGCAAGGACTACGACTTCGACCTGCCCAAGGCCGAGCGCGAGGGTGTGGCCATGCAGCTGAGCGACGGCCAGCTGAAGCTGCAAGCACGCGGCCTCGCTGCCGACAAGCGCTATGCCCTGTCGGTGCTCTGCCGCGGCGTGCTCTACCACTTCCAGCCCATAGACCCCACGGCCGGCGCTGCCATTGCGCTGCCCTTAGACAGCCTGCCTACGGGTGTCTGCGATGCCACGGTGTTCGACGACGAGGGCCAGATACTGGCCGACCGCCTGTTCTTCGTGAACCACCACGAGCAGGACGACGCCCTCATTGAGCCTGACACGCCGCTATCGCCCACGCAGACCTACGAACCTTACCAGCGCGTGGACATACCGTTGCAGCTGCACGGCATCAGCGAGCCTACCAACTTCTCGCTCTCCATACGCGACACCAACACCGACGAGCCTACCTACAACGACGGCAACATCATGACCGACCTGCTGCTGAGCAGCGAGCTGCGCGGCTTCATAGCCCGTCCGGCCCACTACTTCGAGGCCGACGACGACGTGCACCGCCGCCACCTGGACCTGCTGATGATGGTGCAGGGCTGGCGCAAATACAAGTGGCAGGAGCTGGCCGACACCACGATGCGACTGCGCTATGCACCCGAGGCGGCGCTGAGCGTAGAGGGAGCCGTATACAGGATGCTCAGCATCAACGAGGTGGAACCCGACGAGGTGACCAGCTGGCAGAACGGTGTGGGACTGGTGGGCCGCAAGACGCCCGCTGCCGACGAGGAACAGAGCGACCCCTTTGCCAACGACACCGATGAGGGCAGCGAAAACCCCTTCGTAAACACAGAGTCGATGGACTCGAACGTAGAGCTGAGCGACAACACGTCCGACGTGATAGACTTCGGCTCGCTCGGCTCGGCCAACGACCATCTGGGCGTGAACCACGGCAACCTGCGGCGCGAGGTGCTCGTAGAGGCCGAGATCATCATAGACCAGCAGGTGATAGGCTCTGTGCAGAAGACGCAGGGCGGCCGCTATCAGTTCAACGTGCCGCCGTTCTATGGCGACGCCTACCTGAACATGAAGGCATACAAGGAGAAGGACTCGGTGAAGATGAACATGCAGTCGCGCAAGGACAGCAAGGTGCTCGACGAAGACGCCTTTGCCGACTTCTACGTGAAGCGCGACCTCTTCTTCCCGATATATGCCCACGAGTATAACTTCTACGAGAAGCACCAGCCCGACGTGGACATAGAGCTGATGATAGACACGCTGTCGGAGCTGAGCATGGAGAACGACGTCCACCAGCTGTCGGGTGTCAGCGTGAAGGGACGCCGTCGCGGCAGGCGTGCGGTGGACTGGAAGAAGCCGGCCTTCGTGATGGATGCCTACGAGCTATACAACGACGTCACCGACCGCGGCCTGTCGTTCGGCAAGCTCGACATGCGGCAGTTCCCCGTACAGGTGGCGAAATACCTTTACGGCAACATGAACCGCTACAAGATGTTCAACGTGGATGGCCGTCTGGAGGGACAGACCTACTATCGCAACTACAACGACATAGCGTCGACAGGCTCGGCTGCCGAGGTAGAGATGGCCGGCAAGCGACTGAACAACCGCAGCGCACAGTGGCTCTACGAGCGACTGAAGCTGCGCCGTCTGCAGGACATCCGCGTGTTCACCGACTTCGAGCCGCGCACCGAGGACTCGACGATGGTGACGAGCCTGCACGAGCCTGACGTCACCGTAGAGCTGGTGCCCTATGCCGACGACATGCAGCAGGTGACCTATCGCGACCGCCACATCATCTTCCATGGCTTCAGCTATCCTGAGGAGTTCTATCAGCCCGACTATAGCCAGCGCACGCCTACAGAGACGCCTGCCGACTATCGGCGCACGCTCTACTGGAACCCCAACGCCATGACCGACGAGCATGGGCGCTTCACCGCCACGTTCTATAACAACGGCAAGCAGACGCGCATACGACTGTCGGCGGCCGGCGTGTCGTCCGACGGACGCCTGCTGCGGTCGAAGTAGCTCCCTTTAGCAACAGTTGGCATGATTTTAACCCCAAACAGTCGTTAGACCGTAAAAAAGAGTTCTACAAAATTTCGTATAGGTAAAAGAACAAAGATTAAAAGATTTATAAGATTATTCGCTGGTGGTACGATAGCGGATAATCATTTCAATCTTTAACCATCACTTAACTACCTCTAAAACATTGGCGGGAGCACGCCCGGCACGCAGCTCGTCGGCCATGAACTGCATGGTGGGCGCTACATGGCTGAAGAAACGGTGGTAGCCCTCGCAGAGATAGTTACGGCCGTCGGGCAGGAACCGGTTTTTCGGACACTCACCATGACAGGCGAAGAGCCACTCGCAGGCCCGACACTGTGCCGAAAGCCCCCGGAGCTTAGCCATGCCGAAACGTTGCTGGCGTTCGCCGTACATCAGCTCGGTGATGGTGTGCTGCCGCAGGTTGCCCAGCAAGTGACTGGGAGTGACGAAGTGATCGCACGAGTACAGGTCGCCGTTGGGCTGCAACGCCGGTGCCAAGCCACACACCGCCGACATGCTGCACACACCCGGCGCCTCGCCCACCCAGTTGGCCAGCGTGGCATCGAACAGCTGGACAAAGAGCTGGCCCACATCGTGGCGCACCCACTCGTCGTAGACCGCTGTGAGAAAACGGCCCCAGGCATCGGGCTGCACCGACTCGGGCGTCAGCGTGCCATCGGGACGCCGCTCGACAACGGGTGTGAACTGCAAGTAGCGGCACCCCATGCTGCGGAAGAAGTTGTAGAAAGCAAGCGGCTGACAGACATTGACACTATTGACGGTGGCCATGGCGTTCCACTCCACGCCATGCTCGCTGAGCAGCGCCATGCCCCGCAGCGTGGCGTCGAACTGCTGTCGGTAGCTGTTGTGCAGCGGTTCCGGGCCGTCGATGCTGATGCCTATGAGGAAGTTGTTACGACGAAAAAAAAGGCACCACTCGGGTGTGAGCAGCGTGCCGTTGGTCTGCAGGCAGTTGTCAATGTGGCGTCCGCGGGCATAGTGCCGTTGCAGCTGCAGGGCGCGCTCGTAGAAGGCGATGGGCATGAGCAGCGGCTCGCCGCCATGCCAGGTGAAGAGCACCTCGGCAGCTGTCTGCGCCTCGATGTTCTGGCGTATGAACTCGTGGAGCATGTCGTCGCTCATGCGGCCCTGCCCCTTGTCGAGGTAGTAGCAATAGCGGCACCTGAGGTTGCAGCTGCTGCCCACGGGCTTGGCCATGACGTAGAAGTGGCGGGAGAAGGGGTACTGCATTCCACTCAATACTCTACGTATGGGCGCAAACGGTCGATGGCCTCTGCCGGGAAGTCGCGCAGCATGTGCAGGTCGTCGAGGCTGCTGATGCGCCCGTGCAGACGGCGATAGTCGGTGATGGCCCGCGCCTGGTAATAGTTGATGTAGGGATGGCGGCGCAGCTGCTCGAGCGACAGCTTGTTCACGTTGATGCGCTGCACAGGCGCCGCGGCCGACAGGGTGAAGTAGCTCAGGGCATCAGGGGGGAAGCCATCTATCTCGGTGAGCTGCTGCGTGCTGACATAGCCGCCCAGCCGCTGACGGTACTCGGCGATGCGACGGGCGTAGTAGCTGCCAATGCCCGGCACACGCCGCAGCGCAGAGGTGTCGGCCGTGGCGAGGTCGATGGTCTCGCCCTCATGCAGCTTGACAGGATACTGCAGCGTGTCGCGATGCGACGGCTGGCGGTCGCCCACCAGTGTTGAGGCAGGCAGATAGTCGGGCGAGATGGTGATGTAAGGCTCCAGCTCGGCATACTGCTTGCGAGTGAGACCGTAGAGACGGGCGAAGTCCTCGCGACGCCGATAGATGCCACCCGCCGCACGGTACTTATAGATGTTGCGCACCTGCCAGGGCTGCAGGCCCAGACGCAGCAGCTGGGTGCTGTCGGCGGTGTTGGGGTCGAAGGCGAAGCGCTCCGGCTGATGCGCTTCCACACGATAGTAGAGGGGTGCACGCTGCCTGACCGCAGTGTCGGCGGCTATCGACAGCGAGTCGGCAGCAGCAGAGGGTTCGTCGGACGAAGGGCCATCGCCGACAATCTCGATGCCCACCAAGGCAAGGGCAGCAAGCACAAGCACTATGAGCACAACCTTGCGGTCGCTCTTATGCAGTAGGAAGAACTCGTCGAGAAACATAGCGTATATCAGATTATGCCTAACTGATGGAGGAAGATGAGCACGATGCACAGGGGCACGACATAGCGCACGGAGAAGCGGTAGGCTCGATAGAGGGCCACGGACACCGTGCCGCCGTTGGTGAACTCGCTGCGGATGACGCGCTCAGACACCACCCACCCCACCAGCAGGCTGGTGAGGAAGGCGCCCAGCGGCAACATGACCTGGGCAGTGATGAAGTCGCACAGGTCCATGAGCGACAGGCCGAACAGCTGCAAGTCGGCCACGGCACCCACGCTGAGCGAGCAGAGCACGGCCAGCACCGAGCACACCACGGTGACGACCCACGCGCCGCGGTTGCGGCCTACGTGCAGCTCTTCGGTGAAGAAGGCGGTGCCAATCTCGTGCATGGAGATGGTCGACGTGAGGGCAGCGAAGACAAGCAGGGCATAGAACATGATGCCGATGACATAGCCCACGACGGGCATGGAGCCGAAAGCCTGCTGGAACACGTTGGGCAGAGTGATGAAGATGAGCGACGGACCGGAGTCGGGCTCTATGCCAACGGAGAAGGCGGCGGGGAAAATCATCAGGCCCGCAAGGATGGCTATGAGCGTGTCGATGAGCGCTATCTGCGTGGCCGACGACAGCAGGTTGGTCTGACGCGAGAAGTAGCTGGCGTAAGTGCACAGGCAGCACGTGCCCAGGGAGAGCGAGAAGAAGGCCTGGCCCAACGCCTCGAGCAGCACCGAATGGCTGACACGCGAGAAGTCGGGCTTCAGCAGAAACTCTATGCCGGCAGCGGCACCAGGCAGCATGCACGACGCCACGACGATGATGAGCAACAACACGAACAAGGTGGGCATGAGCAACTTCGACGCACGCTCTATGCCGCCCTGCACGCCGCGCACCACCACCAGATGGGTGATGGCGATGAAGGCCACGGCCCAGAGACAGGGTTTCCACGGGTGGGATGCGAACGACTGGAAGTAGTGCTGCACGTAGTCGGCGTCGCCATTAAGGCTCCCGCCCAGCGAGGCAAAGAGATACTGCAGACACCAGCCCGCCACCACGGCATAGAAGCCGAGGATGATGATTGAGGTGATGATGCCCAGAAAGCCCACCGCCTTCCACAGCCGATTGCCGGCAATATGGCCGTAGGCACGCGCTGAGTTGGACTGCGAGTGGCGCCCGATGATGAACTCGCTCACCATGCCTGGTATGCCTAACAGCAGGATGCAACCGAAGTAGATCACGATGAAGGCAGCACCGCCATTCTGACCTGCCATGAACGGGAAACGCCACACGTTGCCCAGCCCCACGGCAGAGCCTGCCGTGGCCAGGATGATGCCCAGTTTTGTGGCGAAACCGCCGCGCTCTGTTTGGTTCATATATTCTATTGTTTAAGTTACCGATTAGAAGGGGAGATAAAGGGGAGATAAAGGGAAGTTATAGGGGAGTTAAAAGGACAATAGCTGTTACCCTTGATTGCAACGAGTGGGAACAGAAGGGAAAGAACTATCGTCCTTTTAACTCCCCTTTAACTCCCTTTTAACTCCCCCATATAATCATACGACTCCGAACTGATGGAGGAAGATGAGCAGGATGCAAAGCGGACAGATGTAGCGCACGCTGAACAGATAGACACCGAAGAAGGTGGAACGCAGCGTGCCGTCGTTGGTGAACTCGGCCTTGACCACCTTCTCGGGCACATACCAACCCAGGAACAGACAGGTGAGAAAACCGCCGATGGGCAGGAACAGCTGACCGGTGACGAAGTCGAAGAGGTCGAACAGCGACATGCCCAGCACCTGCAAGCCGTCGTAGCCACCCAGGGAGAGCGAGCAGAACGTGCCAATGACGGCACAACTCAGCGTGACGATGAGGGCACCGCGCTGGCGGGTGGTCTTCAGCTCCTCATGGAAGAAGGCGGTAGACACCTCGTGGAGCGACATGAGCGACGTGAGGGCGGCCAGCGACAGCAGCGCATAGAACAGCAGGGCGATGACGGCGCCCAGCCAAGGCACAGCGGCAAACGCCTGGTTGAACACGTTGGGCAGGGTGATGAACACCAGCGAGGCGCCACTGCCGGGATTGACACCCACGGAGAAGGCGGCAGGGAAAATCATCAGGCCGGCCAGTATGGCCACCAAGCAGTCGATGATGCTAATCTGCATGGCTGCCTTCGTAAGGTCGGTGTTGCGGCTGAAGTAGCTGGCGTATGTGCACAGACAGCCCATGGCAATGGACAACGAATAGAACGACTGGCCCAGAGCGCCGAGGAACACCTCGTGAGACACTCGCGAGAAGTCGGGCTTCAGCAGATATTTCACACCCTCCATTGCCCCAGGCAGCGAGCATGCCGCCACCACTATGATGAGCAACAGTATAAACAAGGTGGGCATGAGCAGCTTGGAGAACTTCTCTATGCCACGCTCCACACCACGCACAATGACCCAGTGGGTGATGGCGAAGAACAGCAACATCCACACCACGGGGCGCCAGGGATGCTGGGAGAAGTCGGCAAAGTATTGCTGCACATAGTCGGCATCGCCGCTGAGACGGCCTGTCAGCGAGGCGAAGATATACTCAAGGCACCAGCCGGAGACCACCGCATAGTAGCCCGTGATGAGGAAGCCCGTGAGCACGCCCAGCAGCCCCACCCACTTCCAGGGCGTTCCGTTGGCCAGACGACTGTAGGCCCGTGCGGTGTTGGCCTGTGCATGTCGACCAATGATGAACTCGCTGACCATGCAGGGGATGCCCAGCAACAGCACGCAGCCCACATAGATAAGGATGAAGACGGCACCGCCGTTCTGGCCCGCCATATAGGGGAAGCGCCACACATTGCCCAGCCCGACGGCCGAGCCTGCCGTGGCCAAGATGATGCCGAGGCGGCTGCCAAAGTTTGCTCTCTCTGAAGTCATACGTTTAGATTATTTGCGAAATCGCTTGCAAAATTATAAAATAATTCTTACTTTTGCAAACAATTTAACAGGTAAGAACATTCCGTATGCGTCAAATCATAAGAAAATACCCACTGTCGATACTGTGCATAGCCCTCATCTGGTATCTGTCGCTCTTCTTTGTGCCACCCGACACGCCGCTAAACGACGTGGCGTTCATGGACAAGTGGACGCACTTTGTGATGTATGGCGGCACGTGTGCGGTCATCTGGTGGGAGTATCTGCGCCACCATCAGGTGCTCAACAGGCAGAAGCTCTTCGTATGGGCGTGGCTCGCCCCCACACTGATGGGCGGTCTTGTGTAAGCATCCAACCCCTTTTTAGCCATAAGCCTTAGCCCCAGCATTTGCTGGGGT
>ERZ842401.6829-NODE-6829-length-11983-cov-4.400570_pt1 | contig 11983 bp, 12 predicted proteins | sample MGYA00521270_ERZ842401 | MGnify/ENA primary metagenome ERZ842401 (study PRJEB31892, sample SAMEA3878208) | bioreactor metagenome | biome: Moose rumen | place: Sweden | collected 2011-10 | study: EMG produced TPA metagenomics assembly of the PRJEB12797 data set... | reverse complement strand
TGTATAAGTTTATTACTAAAAAAGAATTAGATGAAACTACTAAAGAACTTGCTTACATGGAAAAACATCCTGATAAATATAAAAGCTATGACAACATTGAAGATTTGAAAGAAGCTTTATTATCGGATGACTAGTTATAAAATTAAATATTCCAAAGAGTTTAAAAAGTCATTAAAAAAAGTAATAAAACAAGGTAAAGATATTGATAAATTACTAGATGTAGTCAACCTACTTTCTAAAAAAGAAGAGTTAGATTCTAAATATAGAGATCATGCACTATACAATGATAAAAGATTTAAGAATTGTAGGGATTGTCACATAGAACCTGACTGGTTACTCATATATAAATATTTAGAAGAAGAACTAATTTTATTACTAGTTAATACTGGAAGTCATAGCGATGTACTAAATAAATAATTATTTTCAGAATAGATGCTTGTCTATTCTTTTTCTATTTTATCAAGAAATCTACATACAAAATACCTCTAATAAATAGTAATGTATAATTAACTTGTTAATTTAGTAAAATACATACAAAAAAATAATAGTAATTACTCACTATTATCTTTTTTAACTAATACCTCTCTAGGTTTAGAACCATTTTGAGGACCTATTATTCCTCTTTCTTCAAGTAGATCAACTATTCTCGCAGCCCTATTATATCCAATACGATATTTTCTCTGTATTAAAGAAGCACTTATCTTACCAAATTCCATCGCAAAATCAACAATATCATTATATAATGGATCATCATATTCCTCTTTAGATTGATAACCATCATCATAACTACCAGGATCAGATGAAGATTCTCCTCTCTCTTCCGTAAGAGAATGATCATAATTAGCTTTCTGTTGAGATATCGTAAAGTCTACTATCTTCTGTAGTTCTTCATCACTTACATAAGCACCTTGTATTCTAATTGGCGTATTCTCTCCCATTGGTTTAAACAACATATCACCTTTACCAAGAAGTTTTTCCGCTCCTCCTTGGTCTAATATTGTTCTAGAGTCAATTTGTGATGATACCGCAAATGATATACGAGAAGGAATATTAGCCTTAACAACACCAGTAATAACATCCGTAGATGGCCTTTGAGTAGCCACAATTAAATGAATACCAGCAGCTCTAGCCATTTGAGTAATACGCATTATAGAATCTTCCACTTCTTTTGCAGCTACTAACATTAAATCAGCTAACTCATCTATTATTACAACTATAAATGGTAGATGTTTTAATTTATCATCTTCTTTTCTTTCTTCATTTAATTTATCTATATATGAATTATATCCTTCAATATTTTTAGTCTTACTATCAGCAAATAATTCATATCGTCTTTCCATTTCAACAACTATTTTTTTAAGTACAATATTTGCTTTTCTAGGATCAGATACAACTGGCGCCATTAAATGAGGTACACCATTATACATTGAAAATTCTACTTTTTTAGGATCAACTAAAACTAATTTTACTTCATCTGGTTTAGCTCGCATAAGTATTGATATAATAATACTATTTATACAAACTGATTTACCTGAACCAGTAGATCCCGCAACTAACATATGAGGTGTTTTATTTATTTCACAAAATACTGGTTTACCCATTATATTACGACCTAATGTTACCAATAATTTAGAATCATTATATTTTTCTGGTACTGACTGTAATATTTCTCTTACAGTAACTGATTCTTTAACTTGATTTGGTATTTCAACACCAATTGTAGATTTACCTGGTATTGGTGCTTCTATACGAACATCACGTGCCGCTAAAGCTAAAGCAATTTCTTTATTTAAACTTGCAACTTTACTAACTTTTGTTCCTGATTTTATTTCTACTTCATATTGAGTTACTGTAGGTCCAGGATTAATTGCTACTACATGTCCTTCTACACCAAAATCAGCAAGTACTTGTTGTAAAGCTTCAACATTATGATTAATGGTTTCTTTTGATTCTTTTGTTTTATTTTTTACAGGTTTAGCAAGTAAATTAATAGATGGTAATTTATATCCTTTGGTATTTATATCTACAACATCTTCTTTTATTTCTTTTACTTCTGGTTTTACTTCTTCATCTACTCTAATTAATTCATCGATTGAAGTAACAACTGTTTTATTATCAACATCTTCACTTTCAATATTAACTTTTTCTTTACGTTCTTTTTTCTTTTCTTTTCTAACTTTTGAGTTATCTGACATTTTTTTCATAATATCATATAGTGATACACCTGAAAATAATACAAAGCCACATACCATAAGAGTTATAAAAGCTATTTTTGTTCCATTTATATCTAGTAAAAAGATAAATATACATGAGAAAATTGCTCCTACTATTCCTCCACCTAAATTAGCTTTGGTACCCATATCAGTTATAGCACTAAAGAAATTACTAATAGTTTCAGTAATAATTTTAAAACCAGTTAATTCTTTATCAGATATATATTCCATATGTGACCAAACAAATAATCCAATTAAAAATATATATAATCCAACTAATCTTGGATTCCAAAAATCTGGTTTTTTTCTCTTAACTATCATATAATAACCTATAATAACAAGAGCTGATAAAAAGATAAAATCAAATGGTCCCGCTAAAAAGATAGCAAAACTTCTTACAAAATGTCCTATTTTACCTGTTCTAGGAATCCATCCTATTAAGGCAATCATTATAAGTAGAAAACCAACTAATTCTACTGAATATCCTGTCTTTTGTTTTTTTTCTTCTTTTCTCTTTTTCTTTTTTGCCATCTTAATACCTCCTACGATAAACTAATTATATCATAAAAAATAAAAAAAAACTAGAGGGGCAATAACGATAAAACCGGTCATCCCAGGTGGGCACAACATGTTAAGTTTTAGGATCCTTAAATAAATTTAAGTATTCAACACCACTTTACAATTATGTTCCCAATCGTTAATTTGTAGGTTTTTCTTAAAAATCCACCTCTAGTGCAATAATTATAACATAGTATTTGTTATTAAATCAATATATTTTTCACAATTTTACAAATATTTACATAAATTAAAAAATAGTGATTATCTCCCTACTAAATTTTCTTAAAGAGATTTTTTATCTTCCAGCTGAATTATCTAGAGCCTTTCTATTTTGACCTTTATATAAATAATTATTTATTATTGTTTTAATTTCAAGAATAATTAACAAATCCATTTTCATTTTTGAAATGTTACCATAACCATTCATTCCATACAAATATTGCTTATTGTTATTATACAAATGCGTAATGATTTTTGATATATCATCAAATTTACTAATATTAGTTATATTTGTTTTTATTAATTTATTACCATGATGTCCATGAAAAACCAGATGCAAATTGATTATTATTATAATAGAAATGTGTTGTATATGAAGATGGATTACCATGTTGTGAAGGTATTACTGTACAGTATGAGACATTTCCATATCCTTCGTTTTTATATGTTGCAGTATACCATATAGCACTTTGAGAACCTGACCATGTTGGGCAATGTGATAATACATAATTATAATAACCAACTCTATATGAACCATCAGAAATTTTCCAAACACTGTGAACAAGACCATTTACTGTACCTGATGACGTTGAAACACCAATTGTGTATAATTTACCTGTATAGTTTGGATCATTATTAATAATACTACCGCTGTTAACTCCAATATATCCGCCCTTTATAGTTGCTGAAGCACTATTAGAATCCTGATAAATTCCTACTGTATTACCTAATATTCTACCATTATTTATTTGCATAGTTCCTTTATTTGTTACCGCTGGACTACTAGAACTTGAAGCATTTATAAGGGTAGTATTAAGCCCATTTCCATTAATACCTAGTGATCCACTATTTGTTAATGTACCCGTCATTGTTTTACCATTAAAAAACATTGTAAAACTTTTACCGCTCGATACTGTTAAATTTTCTGTTGTATTTTTAAGTACTGAAATTGTTCCACTAGTGTTATTATTTACTGCTGCTTGTATTGAAGAATAACATGCCGTATCGCTTGTTTTTGCTGTACCTATTCTTATATATGTTGAATTACTTGATGAACAATTTCCTGCACTATCGCATGCTCTTACATAAACCAATTGATTTCTTTGAGCACTAAAAGCTGTTGTTGTATATGATGTTGATGCAGAATTAGCATATGTTACCCAAGAACTTGTTGCATCAGAACCAGTCGTTGTAGCGCTTGCACTATAAGTATATTGATAATAGGCAATACCAACATTATCAGTTGAACCAAGTGTTAGAGAAAAACTATCTCCAGTACATACTTCATTTGAAGGATTTGATATAGTTGGCGTTGAAGGTGGTGTTGTATCTGCTGTTGTGAAACTTGCATAACTTGATGTTGTTAATCCATTTCCGGCTATGTCATTTACTCTTGTTTTAAAATAATATGTTGTTCCAGCCGTTAATCCTGTAAATGTCGCACTACTTTGCCATGTATATGTTCCACTCGCACTTGTTGAATATCCATATTCTAACGTACTAGTATCTAACCCACAACCATCTGTTTGTTTATTTGTTATTGTTATACTTGTAGTTGTGCTTGATGATAATGTTGGAGCAGTTGTTCCTGGTGTATCTGTATCTATTTTTGTTACTGTAAGTGTCGCATATTTAGATGATGATGTACTATTTGTTCCGTCATCTAATTTCGCATATGTTGTTGATCCTCCACTAAAGCTTCCACATGTTGGAGCTTTATCATCTATATGTGTTGTCTCAGCTGTTGGTGTATCTAGTAAATTTGATCCATCACTTACTGCTGCATATACACTTCCATTAGATGTTAATGTTACTTCTACACTTGCTGTATTTGAAGTTGCTACTTGATACCATACCCCTGCACTCATATTCTTTGTAGAATCTCCACTACAATTCTTTGTTGTTCCACTTATTGATCCTGTACATGTTGTTAAATCTATATTACTTGTTCCTCCACTTGTACTTCTTACATAATAATATGCATTTGTTATATTTCCTTTTGTATAGCTTGCTGTTGCTGTATGACTTGTATCCCAATCTGCATCATCAAATACTACTGTTGGTAATGTAATTGCTTTTGTTGTAAAACTTGAATAATTTGATTCTGTTAATCCATTTCCTGCTATATCATTTACTCTAGTTTTTACATAATATGTTTGACCATTTGTAAGTCCTGTTAGTGTTGATGAACTTCCCCATGTATATGTTCCGTTTGCACTTGTTGAATACCCATACTCTAATGTACTTGTATCTATTTCACAATCATCTGTTTGAGTACTTGTTATTGTTACTGATTTTGTTGTTATATTACTTAATGTTGGGGCAGTTTGTGTTACTGGTGTTGTATCTCCATTTTTTGTTAATGTTAATGTTTCATATTTCTTAGTTCCTGTATCTGTTGTTTTATCATATAATCTTGCATAAATTGTATCATTTACTGCTGTTGTAAATGTTCCATTATTATTAATATCTGTCCATGTCCCATTTTCACCTATTTTATATTGTAGACTAGCTCCTTCTTGTGATCCTGTTACTGTTATTGTTCTATTTTTTGAACATGTTGTTATATTTGATGTTATATTAATTGCTGTTGCTGGAGCATTTATACTTGCTGTTGTAACACATTTATTTGCATTAACAATTGAATAAATAAAGTTATTATTTTCATCTGAAAATACTTTAACAACTTTATTTTCAAAATCATCAGCATCCATACTTATTTTTCCTTCAGAAATTAATGTATTTATGCTAACACAATAAGTATTATTTTCTAATACATCATAGTTTTCTCTTACATAATTACCTGCATCTACATATAATACTTGTTTTTCTGCTTCAGTTAGTTGTTTTTCTTTATTTTCTTTTTGTTCTAATATATTTGGTAATATTAAAAGTGCTAATATAGATAGTAAAGAAACAACTGCTAATATTTCTACTAGCGTAAACGCCTTTTTATTATTCATAATCTCACCTATTATTATTTTATAATATTTATTTTTATATTTCAACAATTATTTTATTAATCTAACAATATCATTATAAGTAATTAATATCATTAATAACATAAGTAGAACAAATCCTATAGTATGGATAGTATTTTCTATTTTAGAATTTACTTTTTTACCTCTTATTTTTTCTATTATTAAGAAAAATGCTCTTCCTCCATCAAATGCTGGAAGTGGTATTAAATTAATAAATCCAACATTTACACATAAATAAGCTATTAAATAAATGATATTTATTAATCCTGCTTTCGCACTTTCACCTACTATATTATAAATACCTACTGGTCCAGATAAATTATTTAAACTTAATTTACCTGTTATTAAATAAGCTATTATTTTTACCATTTGTTCTAATAAATCATAAGTTTTAGTAAAAGCATATTTAATAGATGGTATAATTCCTCTTGTAATTTTACTTTCTAATACTAAACCATATTTATAAGTTTCTTCTCCATCTATTTTTATTTTTTTAGGTTTTACTTTTATAGTTTCAACTTTTTTATCTTTATGTTCTACTGTTAAATTAACTTGTTTTCCATTATTAATTGTAAGTTCAAGTAATAACATATCTTGATTTCTTACTTTTTTATTATTTACTTTTAATATTTTATCTCCTACTTCAATATTAGTTTTAGAAATAGGATAATCTTTGCTTAATTCTTGTATTATATTTTTATTACTTGATACCCCTGCATTTAAACCTACTATAAAAAGTAATATTATAGCAAGTAAAAAATTAAACATAACTCCCGCTATAACAGTTAAAAATCTATTTATCCATGGTTTATTAAACATTTGCTTATCATCTGGTATATCTTTATCTATTTCAATATCTTCACCAGCCATTGCGACATATCCACCTATTGGAAATAATCTTATAGAATATTCTGTCTCATCATTTTTACGTTTTTTCTTAAATATTCTAGGCCCCATACCAATAGAAAATTCATATACATATATTCCTGATTTTTTAGCAAATATAAAATGTCCAAATTCATGTATAAATACGGTTACTCCAAGTACTATGATAAAATATATTAATGTCATAAATAACCTCCTATATTATTGTAATAAAAAACATAAATCCTAGTATTACAAAAATAATACTATCTAATCTATCTAATATTCCTCCATGTCCAGGTATAATATTTGAAAAATCTTTTTTTCCATAATATCTTTTTATTGCTGAAAAGAATAAATCTCCAAATTGACCTATTAAAGATAAGAATAAACTAATAAATGTAATTACTAAAACATTTGAACTAGGATCAACTACTGTCATATAAAAACTTGTAGCAATAAATGTTCCAAATACAGTTCCAGCAATTGTACCTTCCCATGTTTTTTTAGGAGAAATATTTTCTAATAATTTATGCTTACCAATTAATCTTCCTATTAAATAAGCATATGTATCTGTAAATATAGTAACTAAAAATAAATATACAATTATTTCTAAACTTATATTTCTAAGTAATATCATTAAAGAAAATGATATACCTAAAAAGAATATGCTTCCTATTAAAAAGAAAGCATCAACAATACTATATAAACTTCTATCATGATATAGTACTGCTGGTATACTAAATACTAAGAAAAGTCCTGCTATTATACGATAATCTATACTATATATTATGTTATTTCCTGTCATATTAGTAAGAATAAATAATGTCATCATAACATAAGAAATAAACTGTATAAAAAATGGTAATTCTTTTTTTATTTGTTTTATATCTAAAAATTCTTTTAAAGATAATATTGATAATATAAGTATAGCTATATTATATAGCATTCCACCAAATATAAACACTGGTATAAAAATTGCTAATAAAATAATTGCACTAATTGTTCTTTCAATCATCTTCTATTCCTCCAAATCTACGATTTCTATTATTATATACTTCTAATGCCTTATCAAATTCTTCTTCATTAAAATCTGGAAAATAAGTTTTTGGAAAATACATTTCTGCATATGATAATTGCCATAACATAAAATTGCTAAGTCTAACTTCTCCACTTGTCCTAATTAAAAAATCAATATCTGGTAAATCTTGATATAAATTTTGATTTATTAATTCTTCATTAATATCATCTATATCAATTAGACCTTCTTTTACTTTAGAAGCAATACTCTTTGTCATATCAGTTATCTCTGCTCTACTACCATAATTTAAACAAATATTTAAGATTCCACTTGTATTATCTTTAGTTAAATTAGCTATATAATCCATTGAATCTAATACATCACTTCTTAAATTTTCTCTTCTTCCAGAAAATATTACTTTTACATCATTTTCTACAAAGTATTTAGCGTCACTTTTAAATTTTTTTACAATTAAATTCATTAAATATCCTACTTCTTCTTCACTTCTTTTAAAGTTTTCAGTAGAAAATACATAAACACTTAATACTTTAACACCTGTCTTTAATATATGTAAACTTAATTTTTTTAAGTTATCATATCCGGCTTTATGTCCTTCACTTCTTTTTAAATTTCTTTGTTTTGCCCATCTTCCATTACCATCTAGAATAATACCTACATGGTAAGGTATTTTTAAATCATTCATTTTTGTACTCCATTCTTATATTATTATATCATAAATATTTATTTCTTTCTATCTTTTAAATAAACAACAAATTCTCTTAAAATTAATTTATTTTCATCATCTATCCATTTAATATTATCAAGTATATCTAATGCTTTATTATAATATTCTTCTATTTTATTTAAAGTATACTTTTTACTACCTGATTTATCTAAAATATCTCTTACTTTATTTATACTATCTAAATCTATTTCTTTACCATAATATTTTAGTAATTCATCATGATATTTAGTATTTTTATTATATGAATAAAGAATAGTTTGTTTAAACTCTTCAATATCAGATCCTACTTTTTTACCTATATTTTCACCATATATTCCTAAATAATCATCTTGCATTTGAAATGCTACACCTGTATTATATCCAAATTCTTCAATATCAGATAATTTATCTTTAGATGAACCTGCTAATATCATACCAAGTTGTAATGGTCCTATAATTGTATAATATGCAGTTTTTAGTTTATATATTTCCATTATATTATCTTCTAAATTAGATAATTCTAAATTATTTTCTTCAATAAATGGTAATACTACATCAATTAATTCTCCTCTAATAGTATTAATAACTATTTTATTAAAGTGATTTAATACATTACCTAAATTAGTATCATTATTATAATTTTCTGATATAACTAAATTTGCATTATATAAACCTAAATCACCCATACAAATACCAATATTATCAGATAACTTTTTAGCTTTTTCACTCTTAGTTAAATCATAATATTTGTTGTAATTATATGCATGAATAGTTTGTTTACCTCTTCTAATATCATCATTATCAATTATATCATCATGAACTAATATTGCTGTTTGAAATATTTCAAAAGCAAGTGCGAGTGGATAACTATATTCACTTTCTTCTTTTATTAATTTATATCCTAAATTAACTAATGTTCCTCTTATTAATTTACCATCACTATTTAAATTAGCAAACAATTCTAGATTTTCTTTTATTAATTCATTTTCTTCTTTAACTAATTCTTTATTATAATTATTTATATATTCATTTAATTTATTACTTACTTTTTTATAGTAATCTAAAAAATTATTCATTAAATCACCTACTTATTTTATTTTATAATAATAACAAATTATTATCAATAAAATTATTTAAAAAACGTTTTACTTTACAAAAAAAACCTTTAAAAGGTTGAAAATATAAATGCCATTATTGTTCCAAATAAATAACCTACAAATACTTCTAAAGGTTGATGTCCTAATTGTTCTTTTAAATTAAAATTTATCTTTTTAATTTTACCTAATTTATTTATAGCAATTGCTTGTTTTTCTGATTCTAATCTAACACCCATAGAATCATATGATATTATAAAACTAGTAATTAATGCTAAAGCAAATATAGGTGTATCAAATCCTAATTTAAATCCTATTAACATAGTAATTGATGAGATAAATGTTGTATGTGTTGATGGCATACCACCATTACCATTAAATAATCTATTTATATTTATTTTTTGATATTTAATTAATTCTATTAAGAATTTAATTAATTGACATATTAATAATGATATAAAAGGACATACTAAATAAATATATTCCATAACTCACCTACAATTTACTTAAATTTTTTAAAAAATCTTTTGTTTTTAAATAAAGACCTGTATATTTATCATAATATTCATTTAGAAAGGTATTTATTTCTAATTTTACTTTATCACTTATTTCTAATTTAGATATTTTAGATATATCTACGTAACAAAACATTCTTATTATTTTAATTGTTTTTTCATCTACTAATTTTTGATTAGTTAAACAATTATTACAAATATATCCACCATCTCTACCTGATATAGTTGCGATAGATGTTTTAGATCCACATATTGAACATTCATCAATTATAGGCATTACTCCTAAATAATCTAAATATTTTAATTCTAATATATTTGTAATAATCATTGGATCAAAATTTTCATCTATTTTTTTTAGTGAATCTACTAATAAATTAAATATATCAGCATTATTATTTTGTTTAATAACTTGTACAGCTAAATCAAGTAAATAAGATGCATAACTTATTTTAGTAATATCTTTTTTGATATTTTTAAAATTATCTATTATATCTACAGAAGTTAATGTTGATAAAGAATCCTCTTTATAATATACATTAAATGTTCCATATGTTAATTTAGTAGTAGAAATTCTTAAATCACTTTTTAATTTTCTAGAACCTTTAGCTATTATACTTACTAATCCTTCTTTAGTAATAATTTTAATTATTTTACTTGATTCTTTATAATTAGTTTCACTTATTACTATACCTATTATTTCTTTAATCATTTACTACCCACTTACCTTTTTTATTAGAACCAACTCTTCTTATTTTTTTATTATCATGCTTTTCTATATTTAATTTAGTAAATAAAACTGCATTTGGTTCTATATTATCAGATATTATATTACTTATTTTTTCAAGAGTTTCTTTTGAATCTTCTAATCCACTTATATAGCCTTGATCATCAACTCCAACTAATATAATTCCATCATTAGTATTCAAAAATGCTATTACTTCTTTAACAAAATCATTATTTAATTGCTGTTTAAATTCTAATGTTTGAGATTCTATCATCTTCATTTATAGCCTCAAATCTATAAACTTGTTTAATTTCTGGATATTTTTCTTTGTCTACTTTTGATGTAAACATATCATATGGTCTTGCCCATATTTCATCACCATGAGTATAAATAACTAGTTTTTCTAATGTTTCACTATGTTTAGCTATTGCGATTACTTTATGTAATGATCCTTTAAAATGTCTATATGTTTTCCCTACTATTACTTCCATTTTTATCTAACTCCTTATATTTAAGATAATATTCTATTTTACCTGTATTTTTAAATAATTTCCATAATAATTCTTTTTCCATTATATCACCTATTATATAGTGATATTATTTTTATTTTTTATACACTTTTTGATGTAAATATTCATTAAACATTTTATAAATTGTATATTCATTATATATATTATCATATTTTTTTATTTCATCTATGTTAATATCGTCTAAATCCCATTCATTAATATTTTGACTATTAAATTCATCTAATATATCAATTTTTAATTTTTCAATCATATCTTTTAAATCATATTCATCATATGTATTTAATATATCAGTTTTTATATTATCACTTATTTCATTTCTTCTTAATATATGATATCTATAATCAAATGGCATAGAGCCAGTAAAATCATTTTCAATATCTATTTTTTCTAATATTAAATGAATTATATCATTATTTAATTCTTTATTCATCATTAGAATATTAAAATAACTAAATTTATTTGAAAAATCTTTTTTTATTAAGTCTAATAGTAATTCATTTGATATTAATTCTTCTTTAAAAATAATTAAAAAATTATATA
>ERZ842401.6828-NODE-6828-length-11983-cov-4.943913_pt1 | contig 11983 bp, 7 predicted proteins | sample MGYA00521270_ERZ842401 | MGnify/ENA primary metagenome ERZ842401 (study PRJEB31892, sample SAMEA3878208) | bioreactor metagenome | biome: Moose rumen | place: Sweden | collected 2011-10 | study: EMG produced TPA metagenomics assembly of the PRJEB12797 data set... | reverse complement strand
GCTCGAGGGCGGAAATGGTGAAATCTATATTCATGATATGGGTATGGCTGCAGGGTACTGTGCCGGATGGTCGCTCAAAGACCTCCTTTTGCAAGGGCTTGGAGGCGTTCCTAACAAGATTGCATCAAGTCCTGCGGCACATCTTTCGACAGCTGTTATGCAGCTTGTTAATTTTCTTGGTATTATGCAAAACGAGTGGGCAGGTGCTCAGGCTGTTTCATCTTTTGATACCTATCTTGCTCCTTTTGTCAAGGCTGATAACCTGTCATATGATGAAGTCAAGCAGTGTATGCAGTCTTTTGTTTTTGGAGCAAATGTATCTAGCAGATGGGGGAGTCAGTGTCCTTTTTCCAATATAACACTTGATTGGACTGTTCCTGAAGATATGGCCAATCAAAAAGCAATAGTAGCAGGCCTTGAGCAGAACTTTACTTATGGTGACTGCAAAAAAGAGATGGATATGATCAATAAGGCATTTCTTGAAGTTATGATAGAAGGAGATGCCAATAAAAGAGGCTTTCAATATCCTATCCCAACCTATTCGATTACCAAGGATTTTGACTGGTCTGATACTGAGAATAACAGACTCCTGTTCGAAATGGCTGCAAGATATGGAACACCTTATTTTTCCAATTATATCAATTCAGATATGAAGCCGTCAGATGTCAGATCTATGTGCTGCCGATTAAGGCTTGACCTTAGAGAACTCAGAAAACAAAACGGCGGTAACTTTGGAGCCGGTGAAAATACCGGTTCTATAGGAGTTGTTACAATAAATCTTCCTCATATTGCATATGTATCCGGCACACAAGAGGAATTTTACAAGGAACTTGAATATGCAATGAATGTTGCTGCAAGGAGCCTTGATATTAAGAGAAGAGTTGTAACATCGTACCTTAACAAGGGCGCATATCCATATACCAAAGTATATCTGAAAGCGGGTTTTAAGAATCATTTCTCGACAATAGGGCTTGTGGGGATGAATGAGGCGTGCCTTAATGCAAAGTGGATTGGACAAGACCTGACATCGGATAAATCTCTGAAATGGGCAGGAGAAGTTCTTGATTTTATGAGAAACAAGCTCTCTGATTATCAAGAGCAGTATGGATGTCTGTTCAATCTTGAGGCAACACCTGCAGAATCAACCTGTTATACGCTGGCAAGAATGGATAGAAGAAATTATCCCGATATTATAACTGCAGGCAGAAGTGGTGAGACACCTTATTATACTAATTCGTCCCATCTGCCAGTTGGTGCTGTTGATGATATATTTGATGCTTTGGACAAAGAAGACGATCTTCAGACCAGGTATACAAGCGGAACAGTATTTCATGCTTTTCTTGGTGAAAGGCTTCCTAAATGGGATCAGGCGGCAAGAATGGTTAGAACAATTGCAGAAAATTATAAACTTCCGTATTTTACCCTGTCCCCGACATATTCCATTTGCGAAGATCATGGATATATTAACGGAGAAGCGAATATATGTCCTGTATGCGGTGGTAAGGCAGAAATCTATTCAAGAATTACAGGCTATTACAGACCGGTAAGCAATTGGAATGCAGGCAAGGCGCAAGAGTTCGAGGACAGAAAGACCTATAACATAAGTCACATGCTTAAAAGAAGCGAATCAGAAATTGTAAAAAACTTTGTCAATGAACAGGCCAAAGACCTTGATGCTATAGAAAAAGAGTTTGAGACGGCTAAAGTCGCAAGGGAAAGCTTTGTTGCATTTTTTGATAAGAAAGATAGAAATGAAGGAAAAGATAGAAATGAAGGAAAAGATAGAAGCGAAATAAGTGAAAAAAGCGATAGAAATGAAAGAAGTGAAAAAAATGATAGTAATGAAAGAAGAAAAAGAGATTTGATAAAAGGTATAGAGGATGAATATCTGTATGATGATCAGATAACGCTTCTTACAACCAATAATTGTCCAAGATGCCGTATGGCCAAAGAAGCACTGGATAATAGAAAGATAATATATTCAGTTCTGTCGGCTAATGAAGAAGAGGGACGTGATCTTGCTCTTAAATACGAAATCATGACAGCTCCGGCTATGTTCGTTGATTTTGGTAACTCTGAAAAAGTTATTACGGATTTTAATGAAATAATGCAATTCATAAAGACTATTGATGTGACAGATAAAAAAGAGACAGAAAGGCTTGTATATGACAGAAGAGATGAATGATTTAGAAATGCGTGATGGCAAGTACCTTGCCGGTAATAGAGATAAGGCTATAATCAAGGTCTCATATATCAGTATACTTGCAAACGCGGCTCTTGCGGCTTTTAAGGCGGTAGTGGGAGTAATATCAGGTTCTATAGCAGTAACACTTGATGCCGTTAATAATTTGTCAGATGCACTCTCGAGTGTAATAACTATTGTAGGAACCAAACTTGCCGGCAAGCCTGCTGATAAGGAACATCCCTATGGCTATGGAAGAGTCGAGTATCTAAGCGCAACGATAATAGCTGCAATAGTATTGTACGCAGGTATAACAGCACTAATCTCCTCTGTAAAAAAAATAATACAGCCCACAGAAGCCGATTATTCATATGTGTCGTTAATCATCATAGCATCAGCAGTCGTGGTAAAGTTGATACTTGGTTTTTTTGTGGAGAAAAAGGGTAGGGAGTTTGAATCGAAATCTCTTGTAGCGTCCGGTGCAGATGCCAAAAATGATGCTATTTTGTCAACGTCGGTTTTGGCAGCTGCTCTCATAATGAAGTTCACAGGTTTCTCGATTGAAGCATACATAGGTGTAGTTATTTCTGTTATCATTCTAAAAAGCGGCTTTGAGATGCTCAAGGATACACTGGATGATATTCTTGGGAGCCGTGTTTCTGCTGAATTATCAACGGCAGTCAAAAAAACAGTCACACAGCACAAAGGCGTTCATGGCGCTTATGACCTTTTTTTGAATGCATATGGGCCTAACAGAATGCAAGGCTCTATCCATGTAGAAGTTGATGAGAATATGACAGCCGATGAAATAGATAAGCTGTCAATGGAGATTACGCAGGATGTATATGTTAATAATCATGTAGTGCTCACAGCTGTAGGTATTTATTCGAGGAATGTTGGTAATAGCAAGGTTGCTAAGGTCAGAAGTAAAGTAAGGCAAATCCTTTCACAGTTCGATTATATTCTTCAGATGCATGGTCTGTACCTTGATGAAGAAAAATCGGTGCTTAAGTTTGATATTATCATATCTTTTGATGCCCCTGACAGAGAAGGTGAGTTTCTTCAGATATTGCAAAAGGTCAAAGAGGAATTCCCTAATTACAATGTCATCATAAACCTTGATGCTGACGTATCCGACTAACAACTTTAATTTCTTACATAGGAAGGGCGAATTCCAGGCGCTTGCACGTGATTTTGCTTCGTTATTTGCCGGCTGATTCAAAATTATAGTGCGCGCATTAACAGGTATGCCGCTTTAAAAGCTCTTGATAGCCAGCACTTTGGGTGATACAATATCGGCGATGAATAAGGAAAATTATGCCAAGGAATTAGAAAAATATATACAGGAGAAGCAAAAGGAAGGGATTTATCCAAAACTTTTGCTGCATGCTTGTTGTGCACCGTGCTCTTCGTACTGCCTTGAATATTTAAGGCAGTACTTTGATGTTACATTGTTTTATTATAATCCCAATATCACATCCAAGACCGAGTATCAAAAGAGGGTAGATGAAGAAAAAAGACTTATAGAAACCTATAACAGGCAGATTGACGAGCAGAACTTTGAAGGTATGCACTCTGATTTGGCTGCAAGAAAGATAGGCTTTATAGAGGGGGATTATAATCCTAAATTATGGCTTGATGCTGTGAAGGGACTTGAACAGTGCCCGGAAGGCGGGGAGAGATGTAATAAGTGTTTCGAACTTAGAATGGATGAAGCTGCAAGAATAACAAAGGAGCTAGGCTTTGACGGATTTACAACTACCCTCACAATAAGCCCTCTAAAAAATGCAGATAATCTAAATAAAGCAGGAAGAGAAGCTGCAGGTAAGTATAATACAGTATTCCTTCCATCTGATTTTAAGAAGAAAAATGGATATAAGCGTTCTATAGAGCTTTCTAAAATGTTTGGGTTATACAGACAGGATTACTGTGGATGTTCGTATTCGAAGGCGCAAAGAGAACGAGAAAAAGAAGAAAAGCTAAGAGAAGATAAAATATAAAAAGGGAAAAAGGATAAGAACAGATAAGAACAGATAAGAACAGAAAATACAAGAACAGAAAATACAAGAACAGAAAAGATAAGAACAGATAATAGAGAACAGATAATAGAGAACAGATAATAGAGAACAGATAATAGATAATAGAGATTATAAGGGGAGATGAGAAAAAATAGGGAGATATATTTGACTTAAAGATATATCTTTATTATTATGACATAAGGTTTAAAGAATTTTGATAAACTTTCCATTGATATAAAAAACGTATTTTTGAAAGGATGCTATTTTGGAAAAAGTATTAGATCTTATAAGTAAAGAAGTTTCGGATGCCTTTGAGGCTGCAGGATATGACCGTGAGCTTGGAAAGTGCGGCGCCTCTAATCGCCCGGATCTTTGTGAGTTTCAATGTAACGGTGCTATGGCGGGAGCTAAGCAGTATCATAAGGCTCCTTTTATGATTGCTGATGAAGTTGCAGAAAAGCTTGTAGGCAATGAGATGTTTGAGAAGGTAGAATCTGTTAAGCCTGGCTTTTTGAACCTTACATTAAGCCGTGAATTCGTTCGTTCATATCTTGTCAGAATGCTTCATGAGAAGAGATTTGGCGTGACTTTAAACGGTCATGAGCCTACAATCGTTTTAGATTATGGTGGACCTAATGTTGCTAAGCCTCTTCATGTAGGACATTTAAGAAGCGCAGTAATAGGCGAATCACTTAAGAGAATTCTGAAATATTCCGGCAATAAAGTAATAGGCGATGTACACCTTGGTGACTGGGGACTTCAGATGGGTCTTATCATTACAGAGCTTAGAGAAGAAAAGCCGGATCTTCCTTATTTTGATGAATCATTTACAGGAAGCTATCCAAAGGAGCCGCCGTTCACACTTTCAGAGCTTGAAACAATATATCCTCTTGCTTCAGGAAAGTCCAAGGAAGATAAGGATTACAAAGAAAGAGCCTTAGAAGCAACCAAGAAGCTTCAAGACGGCGACAGAGGATACCGAGCTTTGTGGCATCATATCATCAATGTTTCTGTTGCTGATCTTAAGAAGAATTATAAGAATCTTAATGTTGATTTTGATCTTTGGTGGGGTGAATCTACTGTTCATGACATAATCCCTTGGATGGTGGATTATTTTAAGGACAATGGATATGCTCATGAAAGCCAGGGTGCTCTTGTTATAGATGTAACAAAGCCGGATGATTCCAAGGAACTTCCTCCCTGTATTGTGCTTAAGAGTGATGGAGCTGCACTGTATGCAACGACAGATTTGGCTACTATCAAGAAACGTATGGATGAATATCATCCGGATGCTATATATTATGTAGCTGATAAGCGTCAGACCCTCCATTTCACACAGGTATTTAGAAGCGCTCATATTTCTAAACTTGTAATGCCTGAGACAGATCTTCAATTTGTAGGTTTTGGAACTATGAACGGAAGTGATGGCAAACCTTTTAAGACGAGACAGGGCGGTGTTATGCGTCTTGAAAGTCTCATAAGCGAGATTGATGAGAAGATGTATGGTCGTATTAAGGAAGGCAATCCTGATATTGATGATGAAACAGCCAAGAAGACAGCCCACCAGGTTGCGCTTGCAGCACTTAAATATGGTGATCTTTCAAATCAGCCTTCCAAGGACTATATTTTTGATATAGATAAATTTACATCATTCGAAGGAGATACAGGTCCATATCTTCTTTATACAATTGTTCGTATTAAGTCTATTCTTTCTAAATACGAAGAACAATCCGCAAAAAAGGCTAAGGATGCTCGTCTTGCTGCTCCAAAAACGGATAATGAGAAAGCTCTTTGCCTGCAGCTTACAGGTTTTGCTGAGGCAGTTGAGAGTGCTGCAAAAGAACTTATGCCAAACAGGATTTGTGCATATATATATGCTCTTTCAAATGCCTTTAACAGTTTCTATCACGATACAAGAATACTTACAGAAGAAGATGAGACCAAAAAGGAAAGCTATATAGCACTCCTTTACAATACACTTAAAGTAATGGAGACCGGAATAGACCTTTTGGGCTTTGATGCACCTGATAGAATGTAATTTATAAATGCGTAAAGTCCAATAGTTCTGCTTTTTACTTTTTTCGTTTTAGAAAAATTAAGGAAAGTGTGTTGATTTGGGCGCAAAAAATAATAATAATTCACCTGCTAAAAATAGCAGCCACATTTTTTCAAATCATGCTTTGCTATTACTTATCATTCCTGTAATAGCAGAGCAGTTTTTGACCTCTCTTATGGGACTTGCCGATTCTATGATGGTAAGTAACGTCGATGACTATTCTCTTGGAGCAGTTCAGCTTGTTGACTCCATTAATATTCTTGTAAATCAGGCTTTTTCGGCGCTTGCTACAGGCGGAGTTGTCATATGTTCGAACTTCATAGGACAGAAAAACATCGATAAGGCAAAGGAAGCGGCAAGACAGGTTTTGTTATCAGCTTTTGTTTTGTCTTTTTCGATTATGTTTATTTGCCTTTTTTTTAGAAATGCTATTCTAAGTACTGTATTTGGCCAGGTTGAAGATGCGCTAATGGCTGAAGCCAGAGTATATTTCTTTATTACCATTCTTTCTTTTCCCGGAATTGCATTATATAATTCGGGCGCAGCTATATACAGAGCCCAGGGTAATACCAGACGTCCGCTGGTTATTTCAATTATCTGTAATTTTGTCAATATAGTTGGTAATGCTGTATTTATTTATGTATTTGGACTTGGAGTTGCCGGAGCGGCTCTTTCTACCTTTTTGTCAAGATGGTTGTCGGCGATAGTTGTGTTTATCTATTTGCATAAGCAAAATCAGATGATAAGCATAAGAGATTATAAATCAATAAGACCTAATGGTTATCTTATAAAAAGAGTTCTATCACTTGGGATCCCTAACGGAATTGAGAATTCCATGTTCCAGTTTGGCAAACTCGTAATCCAGTCTACAGTATCAACAATGGGAACTGTTGCGATAACAGCTCAGGCTATGACTAATATCATGGAAAACGTTAATGGAGTTGCGGCCTGCGGCGTTGGGATAGGGCTTATGACTGTTGTAGGTCAGAGCCTTGGCGCAGGCAGGAAGGATGAAGCCAGATACTATATCAAAAAACTTGCTGTATGGGCGGAGATTGCTATTATAACAAGCTGCCTGTTTGTATACCTTCTAAGAGCGCCTATAACATCACTTGGTGGAATGAACGAAGAAAGTGCAAAACTTTGCATGTATATGTGCGGATGGATTACTATAGTAAAACCATTGTTCTGGGTACCTTCATTTCTGCCCGCTTATGGCATGAGGGCAGCGGGAGATGTCCGCTTCTCGATGATATTGTCAGTTATCAGTATGTGGTGTGTGAGAGTTGGTGTGACACTTGGACTTGTATATATATTTGACTTTGTATCTCCTATGGCTGTATGGTGCGGTATGTTCTCGGATTGGTTCGTAAGAGGCGTATTTTTTGCAATCAGATTTGCAAGCGGAAAGTGGCTTAGTCATAAAGTGGCATAGATATGAAGCGTTATAGTTTAAGTAATTAAGATGAGTCGTAATATCAAACTATTATTGACTATAAAATAATTATAAAAAATATGTTGACATTACCTTCGTTTCGGGTTATATTATCTAAGTCGGCTGTGAGCGAAATAGATCACAGATCGTACGAAGACTAATATGGCGAGGTAGCTCAGCTGGCTAGAGCACGCGGTTCATACCCGCGGTGTCGAGGGTTCGAGTCCCCCCCTCGCTACTATATGGCTCATCAGGAATCCGATGCTTATGCGTGTTTCTGATGAGCTTTTTGTTTAACTCTTTTTAAGGGTCACTCTCTCCTTTTGCGTACAATAAAAAATAAATGGGATTGGAATAAAAGTATGGGAAAAGACGAAATTATGAATAATAATGATAGCGATCTGGAAGGAAAGGGGATTGATACAATACAAAGTCCTAAAAAGATGCTTGATATAATCAAAGAGTTCGTTGTTATAACTTTGGCAACAGTGATAATAGCAGCTGCTGTATTTTTCTTTCTGATACCAAGTCATACTGCGGTTAATAGTGTATCCGGCCTTTCAATTGTATTGTCGAATTTTATTCCCTTTTCAATCGCAAGTATTACATTATTTATCAATATAATCCTTCTGATTATAGGCTTTTTTACATGCGGTCATGAGTTCGGTATTAAGACAGTATATACGTCAATTCTTCTTCCGACACTGCTTGCCTTGTTTGAAAAGTTTTTTCCTAATAATCAGTCTTTGACAGGGGACATGGCACTTGATGTGTTATCTTATATTTTTACTGTTAGTATCGGGCTTAGTATTCTTTTTTCAATAAACGCATCTTCCGGCGGAACTGATATTCTGGCTATGATTCTAAGCAAATACCTGCATATGGAGCTAGGAAGAGCTGTTACGGTTGTTGGAGTTATAATTGCTTTTTCGGCTGCGCTTTGTTATGATGCCAAGACAGTAATACTAAGCGTTCTGGGAAGCTATTTTAATGGAGTGATTCTAGATGAGTTTATTTTTAACCGTAACAGGAAGAGACGTGTATGCATCACGTCTCCAAAACAGGAAGAAATCCGCAAATTTATAATCGAAAATCTTCATAGCGGGGCTACAATCTATGAAGCTTACGGTGCATATAGAATGCAAAAACATAATGAGATTATTGTCATTGTGGACAAACGTGAGTATCAGCAGCTTATGAATTATATGCAAAAGATAGATCCTCAGGCATTCATGACAATTTATGATGTCAACGAAGTAAGATATAGATCTAAGGCACTGTCTGAGCGAAAATTTTAGCTACTAGCTCAAACTTCCTACATCGAAAACGGTGGTTGCTGGCAGGTTCGGGCAGCTAGCCATAAGCAAACAGCAAGGGAAAGAAAATTTATGCCCAAGGTTCTCCTGTCTTTTCAAGAAGGCTTTCAAAGATATGTAAACACTTCTCATAAGTTAGGGGCACTTTTGCAGCACCATATATTTCGCGGCGGACACCTCAGTCCCTGGCTGGAACAGACACTGTTTTTGATGTTGGAAAGTTAATATTTTTTTTCGAAATCTTCTATGCTCATTGGTTTTGCAAAGTAGTAGCCCTGAAAGTGTGTGCAACCCAAGTTGAAAAGCATATCCACCTGTTCGCTGGTTTCTACGCCTTCTGAAATTACTTCCATATCCAGTCTTGCGGCAAGCTCTATTACCATCCTTATTATGGCCTGTCCTCGATCATCATTGTTTGTTGCCTCAAGAAAACGCATATCGATTTTGAGGACATCTGCTTCGATATTCTTAAGCATATTAAGTGATGAGTAGCCCTTCCCAAAGTCATCGATTTCGATAAGGAACCCTTGTTTTCTAAGTGCATTAACCACGGGAAGATCTTTTTCTTCGTTGACCATAAGGGCTGTTTCGGTTATCTCAAGACGAAGCTTTCTTTTGTCTATTTGATATTTATCTATAAGGCCGGTAATAGCAGCATATACATCGACAAAATAAAAATCCAGAGGCGATATGTTTATAGAAATATATAAATCTTTATGCTCGGTATTTTCCCATTCTTTAAGCTTTCGTGCTGCCTGATCCCATATGCTTAGATCCATTTGTCCGATCAGACCCGATTCTTCAAGTATTTCTATGAATTTAAAGGGTGGAATTATGCTTCCATCCGGGCGAATCCATCTTGCAAGAGCCTCTGCTCCGAGAAGTTTGCCATCTTTGTCTACCTGCGGTTGAAGGAATATTTTGAATTCTTCATTGAACAAGGCTTGGTCAAAGATTCCTATAACCTTTTGCCTGTAAAGTAAGTCTTCAAGCATTGAACTATCAAAATTAAGACTTTTCTCATGGCCTCTTCCGGATATGACATCTAGCGCCATTTGCGCTCTGTAACACATTTCGTCAATAGAAAGAGAACTGTCTGTACATGCGTATATTCCGGATTTAACTTCAACTCTGAAATTACTGCTTCCTAGTATATCGCGAATTTTTTCGCCGATTGAGTCAATTTGAATTTGGTCAAAGATTTCTTTGCTGGTGCATATCCCAAAACGTCCATCGCCAAAGAAAGCAATGATGCATTCTTTGGATTCGAACTCTTTTAGGCATTGTGCTGCTCCGAGCGTTATTTCGTTTCCTCGCTCTTTTCCAAAAAGATCAAGGATAAGGCGGAGCTGTTGAATTTCAATTATGGTAATTATATGCTCAGCTTCCTTGTTCGAATTAATGAATTCACGAGCTGCCTGTCTAAAACCTTCCGTATTGTAAAAACCTGTCAAAGGATTGTGATAGTACACATTAGACAGGGTATCATATTCATCTTTTTCTACGAGTGTCTGCTTATCTTCATTTGTGGCTTGACGGTTAGTTATAAGTTCGAGCACAACTGACTTGCTGTTTCCATCCGGGAGCATTATAGTAACGGGATTTGATTGAACATGATATACATTGTCTTTGAAAAGTTCGGTCTTCTCAATTCTTGAACCACTTTCGTGGGCTTTCAAAGAAGAACAATTAGAGCACCTGTGTGAACATTCCCATACATGGTGACACGAGCAGGCATACTCTATCGAATCTTTTTCCCTGTTTATGTGCAGTTCCATAGTCTCTTCTGGATCTACAAGCCTTACAAGGTCATATATTCCCTTTGAGATTTCCATGAATTTTATTATTTCATCCAGATTGTATGTAGAACTTTGCATAATATCCTCTTTTCAAACTATGCTTGTATCAACCTAAATGCCTTGCATAAAAACATCCATGCATATATATTTATCGGAAATTTGCCGACAAAAATAATGGAGGAAGGTCTATTATAATGCCTGTATGTTAATATACTCAAACTTCACACATCGAAAACGGTATACGACGCGCAGAGGATGTAGAAAGCCTTAAGGCAATACAAAAACCGGTCGTTTGGGGAGAAACGACCGGTAAAGTGGGGTATTACTATTCGAATATCATGCAGTTTCCTGCATTGGGGTAATGGCTTTATTAAGTTCAAAGTTCTCTAGCTTGTCAGCATTCTTGACAGACTCCTGTCCTGACCTTGAATTTGCTATGGCAACTTCGTTACGTACAGGATCGGAAAAAGATTCCTTAGGTGATAGCTGTTTTACATTTCCTTCGGGGAAGGATTTGAAAGCTGCTGCATTTTGAGAATTTGACTCGTCAGCTGCAGTTCCGGATTCATTTGAAGCCGAAACCTTCTGGCTGTTTTCGTAGGCTTCTTTGCCTTCCTGACTTAAAGATACGACTGCGTCAACATTTTTGGAATCGGCATCATTTCTTGTCTGAAGCTGCTGTTGCTGGCTTTGCGTTGTTAAAGCGTTATCGTCTCTTAGTGCCTTCTGGTAGGATTGAATCGCTGTTGACAAATCGGCATTGTTCATTGTTACGGATGATACTTGCATATGAACCCCTTTCCGGAGCGGATATCCATATCCTTTTAAAGACTCCTTGAAAGAATATAAGGAATTAAAGAAGCATCCATGCTCTTGTATTCCATAGTTGTCAGGTTTATGTAAGAACTAAGAAGACATATATATTAAGCTAGAACATATTTAGTTACGATTATATTATCATAAAAACATCAAAAAATAAAGCGAATTTTCAAAAAAAATAAAAAAATATGATTTTATATCCGATTAATAACTCATTCAAACTTCCCACATCGAAAACAGCGTTTGCTCCAGCTAGGATGCGAGCAGACGCCGCGAAATAGATGGCGGTATAAAAGTACCCCTAACGCATGGGAAGTGTTTCCATATATTTGAAAGCCTTTGAAAAGACAGGGAACTT
>ERZ842401.6827-NODE-6827-length-11983-cov-5.535547_pt1 | contig 11983 bp, 4 predicted proteins | sample MGYA00521270_ERZ842401 | MGnify/ENA primary metagenome ERZ842401 (study PRJEB31892, sample SAMEA3878208) | bioreactor metagenome | biome: Moose rumen | place: Sweden | collected 2011-10 | study: EMG produced TPA metagenomics assembly of the PRJEB12797 data set... | reverse complement strand
TCGCAGGGTGCCAACGGTGTGATTGAGATCAAGACCAAGCGCGGTGCCCGAGGCAAGACCAAGGTGACCTACAGCCTGCGCCTGACGGGAACCTATCAGCCCGAAGGCATGAAGTTGCTGAATGGTGATGAGTACACCATGATGCTGAAGGAGGAGTACTTCAATCCCCACCTGCAAGCCGGTGCCAGTGCCAACATCGACGAAATCAACTACAAATCGGGCGGTGAGTTCCCGGAGTATCAGATGTACAACGAGAACACCGACTGGGTGAAAGCCGTGAAGAAAACCGGCTGGCGCCAGAACCACTATGTGGCCCTGAGCGGTGGCGGCGAGAAGGCCAACTTCCGCATTGCCGCCGGCTACGACCACGAGACGGGCTCTATCATCAAGCAGAAGCTCGACCGCTTCACCACCCGAGTGGCCTTGGACTACTTTGTGAGCGACCGCATCAAGATACAGACGAACGTGGCACTGACCTACACCGACAACCAGAAGAACTACTCAGACCTGCTCTCCGTGGCCTATCGCCGTATGCCGAACCTGGCCATCTACGAACAGGACAAGGACGGCAACACCCTGGGTACATATTATAATATGTTGCCGTCGGTGAACCAAGTGTTCCGCGAGAACCAGCTCACCGACTACAACCCCGTCGCCCTGGCCAACATGGCCAAGAACGAGGAGACCAGCTACAACATCGAGCCGGAGTTCAAGCTGAACTACGAGCTGCTGAGCTTTGAAGAGGAGAAGTCGAGACTGACCTACGAGGGAAAGATTGTCTTCAACATCTTCAACCGCTATAACGACATGTTCCGCCCCTTGGAGCTGAGTACTGGCGGATGGCAGGCCAGCGATGCCAACCTGGCCACGAACAACGCCTACAAGAGCCTGGGCATCACCACCACACACACGCTGACCTACGTGCCGCACTTCAACAACAAAGACCACTCGCTGATGATGATGCTGCGCGGACAGCTCACCAAGGGCACCAGCACCAGCCAGAACACCAGCGAATACGGCCTGCCCACGGGAACCATCACCTCGGCCAGCGCCCCCGGCATCATTTCCAGCTTCAGCTCGTCGCCCGGACAGTGGCGCAGCATCTACCTGACCTACTCGGCCCACTATGCCTACAAGGGCCGCTACATCGTTGACTTCTCCGTGCGCCGCGACGGCTCCACCAAGTTCGGTCCCGACCAGCGTTGGGGTAACTTCCCCGCCCTCTCAGGAAAATACATCATCAGCGACGAGCCCTGGTTCAAGAACGCACTCTCCTTCGTGAGCATGCTCGCCATCCGCCCGGGTTGGGGTATCGTAGGCGCACAGCCTGGCGGCGAGGGACTCTTCTACAGCAAGTACACCGGCGGTAAGGGCTATATGACCAACGGTTCGGTGTACCAGAGCAACGTACAGCTGAAGAACCTGAAATGGGAGCAGAAGGAGACGTTTAACCTCGGATTCGACTTCGGCTTCTGGAACGACCGCATCAATGGTAACGTCGAGGTCTATAAACAGAAGACCACCGACCTGCTGATGATGAACCGCGCCCTGCCTTCCAGCTCTGGTTTCGCCTCGCTGGCCTACCAGAACGTGGGCGCCATGGAGAACGTGGGCTGGGAGTTCAACCTCAACGGCGACCGCCTCATCAAGGCCGGCAAGTTCTCGGCCGACTTCAACATCACCTTCGCCAACAACCGCAACAAGCTCACCGAGATGGACGAGACGGTGCTCGCCTCGCTCAACGGCGACTTCGACCGCAATAACGGCAGCTACCTGACACGCGTGGAGCTAAACCGTCCGCTGGGCGGCATCTACGGCTTCCGTTACAAGGGCGTCTACCAGTACAGCAAGTACAGCGAGACGGAAGTGCCCGGCGTGAGCGGCCCCAACGCTCCCGTAGCCCGCGACGCGAACGGCCTCGTCATCCTCGACAACTACGGACGCACCAAGCCCATGGTGTTCTGCTATGCCGGGTACGACAATGAGGACAGCGAGTTCCATGGTGGCGATGCCATCTACGAGGACGTGAACCATGATGGCCAGATCAATGCTCTGGACATCGTCTACCTGGGGTCTTCGCTGCCTAAGCTGACGGGTGGCTTCGGCTTCTCCTTCCGCTATGGCGACTGGCGCCTGAACACTCAGTTCACTTACCGTGTGGGCAACAAGATCATTAACCTGGCCCGCCTGCGTGCCGAAGCCATGATTGGCAACGACAACCAGAGCCAGGCAGTGAACTACCGCTGGCGCAAGGAAGGCGACCAAACCTCTATTCCCCGTGCCATGTTCGGTTCTACCAGCAACTACAATACGCTGGTCAGCGACCGCTTCGTGGAGAGTGGCTCCTATCTGCGTATGAGCTATGCACAGCTGTCCTACACGATTAAGAAGAAGTATCTGACCTGGGCTGGACTGAACCGCATTGCGCTCTATCTGAGTATCAACAACCCCTTCGTCATCACGAAGTACTCGGGTGTTGACCCCGACATCTCGGCTTCCGGCTACGACCCCGCCATCGACAATGCGCAGACGCCACGTTCGCGTTCCTACACGCTGGGTGTCACTGTTGAGTTCTAAATTTAGGAATTAGTAATTAGGAATTAGTCATTATGATTACCAAGAAATATATGAGACGGCTGATAGGTTTTCCGCTTGTCACCGTATTAATGGCGCCACTGGCTTCCTGCTCCGACTTCCTCGACATCAAGTCACAGAGTGAGATTGTGCTGGAGGACTTCTGGAGTGAGAAAGCCGACGTGGACAACATCGTGGCAGGCTGCTACACAGGCCTGACGTCTGATGCCATCGTGCGTCGCATGATTATCTGGGGTGAAGGCCGAAGCGAGAACTTCCAGGTGGGCCCCCGCATCGTGGACGACGTCAACCTGGAGCGAATCCTCAATGAGAATATTACTGCCATCAATCCCTACACCACTTGGGACGGCTTCTACAGCGTCATCAACCGTTGTAACACCCTCATCAAGTATGCTCCTGATGTGGCTGCCACCGACCCCGGCTATACCGAGAGTGAGTTGCGTGCCAACATCGCCGAGGTGTCGGCCCTGCGCGACTTGTGCTATTTCTATCTGATTCGTACTTTCCGCGACGTGCCTTATTCGACGGAAGCTTATATCGATGACGACCAGCCGATGGAGCTGGCTGCCACGCCGTTCTACGACGTGCTCGACAGCCTGATCAACGACCTGGAGCGTGTGAAGGACGATGCCGTGGCCTACTATCCCGAGTCAAAGCCCAAGTACCAGACGGCTCGCATCACGCAGACGGCCATCCATGCCATGCTTTGCGAGATGTACCTGTGGAAAAAGGACTATGCCAACTGCATCCGCTATGCTGACATGGTGATTGACTTCATGAAGCAGAAATATGAGGACAAGAAAAAGCAGTCGGGCAGAACGCTCTCCGGACAGACCGCAGCAGAGAATCGTGTGAACGGCTATCCCCTGGAGGTCGACCTGTCGTCCAACATCTATGGCGATCCTTATGAGAAGATTTTTGTCGATGGCAACAGTCAGGAAACCATTTTTGAGCTCTTCTTTGCCGACGAGACAACAGGAGGCAATTATAATACGGCTATCTCGGCACTCTATGGTCATCAGTCGAACCAGTCGGCACTGATGTCTGCCTCTGAGACTATCACAGAGGACATTGACAAGCTGACGTACACCATCTTTGCCGAGCGCACTAAGCAGTATGACGCCCGCATGTACGAATGGTGTGACGCCAGTAGTGGCGACATCCGCAAATTCGTATGTCGTTCTGTCACCATCCAGACCTCGCCGAGCCTGAGGGCTTCTGAGGGCACCAAGTTCCCCGAAACCACCAATGGTTCCAAATGGATTATCTATCGCCTGCCTGATATCATGCTGCTCAAGGCTGAGGCTTTGACACAGCAGTTGCGTGAAGGCAGTGATGCCGATGTGGTGGACTATAACAAGCCCATTCTGGAGCAGTGCTTCAGCTTGGTGAATGCTATTAGCAAGCGCTCCGTGCTGGAAAGCACCCAGGACCTCAAAGACACTCTGGTAGCTACGGCCTACACGTCGAAGGCACAGATGGAAGAACTTGTGATGCAAGAGCGCCAGCGTGAGCTGATGTTCGAAGGCAAACGCTGGTACGACCTGGTGCGCCGCTCGCTCCGCGATGGCAACACCGATGTGCTGACCGCCGCTGCTATGAAGCGTAAAGGCATCAACGCACAGTATGTGCGCAGCTTCCTCAAGAAGGAAGATGCCATCTTCTGGCCCTACAACAACGAGGAGATTAAGGTGAACAAGAACCTGGTGCAGAACCCCTCCTTCGGCAGTGGTGAGAATGACAGTTATGAGAAAACCAAATAATGCCTAACAAGATATGAAAGCGAAGTTTATTAAAATATTCTATGCATGCCTGCTGGGTTGTGGCTTTGCCCCGGTATTCACGGCCTGCTCAGACGAGCCAGACACTGAGAACTTCTATACTTTCACGGGCGAGATGATGAGTGATTACATGCGCAATCGTGAGCAGTTTAGCGAGTTCGCCACCATCGTGCAGCGTGCCGGCCTCATGGATCTGCTCTCCGCTTACGGAAAGTACACCTGCTTCATGCCCTCCAATGATGCCGTTGACAAGTATCTGACCAGCAAGGGCCTGCAGAGCCTAGACCAACTGACCGATGCCGACTGCGACACCATTGCCCGTACCCATCTGGTGAACAATATCTATTCCACCTTCGAGATGAGTGGCGACGTGCTCGACACGCACAACATGCTCAACCGTCCTTTGACCACCTCGGTCGACTCTGTAACGGCAGAAATCATCATTCAGGGCATTGCTCACGTCATCTATGAGCTGAAAGACGACTCCGTGGAGAACGGCATCGTGCAACCCATTGATGTGGTGCTGGAGAACTCCAACAGCTTTGTGGCCGACCGCCTGCGTGACGACTCAAAGATTTCCATCTTCTACGATGCACTGGTGGCAACCGGCGTGAAGGCGCAGATTGAACCCGTGGACGACCCTGACTGGACCCCCAAGGATTATCCTAAGTATTACTATCGTTCTCACACTTGGAACGAGGTGGCATGGGTGCCCGACACGAAAAACTATGGTTTCACCGTCTTTGTTGAACCCGACTCCGTACTGCGCATTAAGTTCAGGGAGTATGGCATCTCTGCTGATGCGGGAGACCTGCGTGCACTCTATGACCTGGCCTGCAAGATTTACGACCCGGTTTATCCCAAGGACGTCTCGGCAGCTGGTCATAGTTTTGAAAACTTGACCGACAGCGTCAACCCGCTGCACCGCTTCGTGCAGTATCACATCCTCAACCGCAAGGTCGACGGTGCCAGCGACCTCACCGCCCGCATCATGACCACAGGCGTGGTGCAGAACGAGGCTTTCGGCTTCGAGTCCAAGCTGATGAATCCTGTCGACTGGTATACCACGCTGCTGCCTCACACCATGATTAAGGTGGAGCAGCTCACCATGGTTACCGACGAGGATGGAAACGACTGTATAGGCCATGGTATTGCCAAGGAGCGCTACCTTAATCGCCGCTATGGATGGGGATACAAAATAGAAGGCTGTCATATTGAGAACATTGCCACGCCGGAGTACGACGCCCTTAACGGCCACTACTTCTACGTGAACGACCTTGTGGTGTTCAGCCAAGAGGTGCGCGACGTGGTGCACAACGACCGCATCCGCATGGACTTCTCGACCGTTTTCCCTGAGGTGATGACTAACAATATGCGTCTGAAAGGCAATCCCCTGGTCGATGACGATGCCGGCACGCCCGATGATTCTTCTACCCCGAAGAACGGCCGTAACTTCTACTTCCCGCTGGGGTATCTCGATGGTGTCACCTTCACTAACTGCTATTGTGTGATGCGTCGCCCCCACAGCAACTTCTGGTCGTGGCAGGGTGACGAGTGGAACCTCTTCGGCGACTATGACTTCACCTTCCGCATCCCGCCTGTGCCCTATACGGGTGAGTGGCAGCTGCGTCTGGGCTTCTGTGCCATTGAGACACGCGGCGTCATGCAGGTCTACTTCGACGGTGTGCCGCAGGGCATTCCTCTTGACATGACGAAGTACCTCGACTCAGACCTCTACCTCGGTGATCGCTTCGATGTTGACGAGACATTGAATCATTATAACCAGATGTCCGACGAAGAGAAGGCCGAGGAACAGAAGCTGTTGCGTAACCTCGGTGCCTATCGTGACGGCCGTGCTCAGTATCACTTTGCCAGTGGCGCCTCTTCCAAGAACTACTTCCTGGGCAACAACCGTACCTATCGCCGCATTCTCTGTCAGACGAACATCGATGCCACTCAGGACCACTTCCTGCGTTTCCGTGTGGCCAGCGATGGTAAACAAGGTAACAACAACGAGTTCATGCTCGACTTCTTCGAGATGGTGCCAAAGAGCGTCTATGGCGTCGACGGCGATAGCGAGATGGAGAACGACCTGTAATAAGTTAGCAATGAGTAATTAGAAATTAGGAATTATGATTACCAATATCAATAAAATATTCTATGCAGGACTGGTCTGCTTCGGCCTTGCCGTGTCTTTCTCGTCCTGCTCCGAAACGTGGGACGACCACTACGACAGCACCTCGTCCGAAGTGATGGAAGGGTCGCTCTGGCAGGCCATGCAGCAGAATCCCAACCTGAGCAACTTCACCAGCGTGCTACAGGCTGTAGGCTATGACAAGTCGCTGGGTGGCAGCCAGGTGTTCACCGTCTTTGCTCCCACCAACGACTGCTTCAGCAAGAGCGAGGCCGATGCCCTCATCAGTGAGTACAACGAGCAGAAGGCCCGCCGCGTGCGTGATGACGACAACACTGTCATCAAGGAGTTCGTGCAAAACCACATTGCCCTTTATAACTATAGTGTCTCGTCGGTCAGTAACGACTCCATCACGCTGATGAACGGTAAGTATGCCGTACTGAAGAATAACACCATTGACGGTCGTCAAATGCTCACATCCAACGAACTCTACGAGAACGGGGTCCTTTTCACCCTGGGACAGAAACTGGACTACGTGCCTAGCGTGTTCGAGTTCTTCCGCATGAATGCCGACATGGACAGTGTGGCCTCTTTCCTCTACAACAGCCACTATTATTACAAGGAATTTGAGGCAGAGCTCAGTGTTCCTGGTGGTCTGGAGAACGGCAAGACGGTCTATTTGGACTCCGTGTTCACCCAGACCAACGAGCTCTTCAGCTATCTGGGCAAGTTGTCCTCTGAGGATAGTACTTATTACATGGTGGCCCCCACCAATGAGCTTTGGACGAAGCTGGTGGAGGAGTACGAACCTTATTTCAACTATGCCGCCAATGTGGAAGACCGCGACTCGTTGGCCTACACCAATACCCGTATGGCCATCGTGGAGGGCACGTCGTTCAGCCGCACGTTCAATTCTGATGCCGTCCTGCGCGACTCCGCCATGTCCACCAGTGCAGTCATGAACTATGCCCGTCGTAAGAGCATGTGGGGTGAGAATTTCCACTACTATCAGTACAACAATCCAACAAAGCCCGGTGGTGTGTTCGCCTCTTCCAACTTTGCCGATTGTAGTAACGGACGTGTCTATGTGGTCTCAGAGTGGCCCATCGACAAGCTGGAGACCTTCGGCCGATACAGGATTATCGAAGCCGAGGGACGTACCAGCCTCAAGGAGGTCAGCACCTACGTAGAGAAGAATGAGGAGAGGCCGTCCATCGAGCCAAAGAACCTTACGGTAAGCTCTGACAACAAGTACTACGACAAGGTTTGGAACAACACCTTCATCAAGTACGAAACCAAGCTGAACACGATGGATCACATTGTCACGTACAATGTCGAGAACGTGCTTTCCAACTTTGGCTACGACATTTACCTCGTCACCGCTCCAGTGCTGGCCAACGACAGCAATGCTACCGAAGAGATGCGCCTGCCGACCATCCTGACCTGCACCATGCTCTACAACAACGAGGAGGGCAAGCAGCAGCAGACTCAGTTGGTGAAGCAGGTGGAGACAAAGCCTGACGATGTGGACTACATCCTGCTGGCCGAGGACTTCAAGTTCCCTGTATGCACCTATGGCCTTGACGAGGCTGAATGCTCCACGCTGCTCCAGGTGTCTACCGACGTCAAAACCACTCAGATTCGTCGCGGCACGCATCAGCGCACCATGTACATCGACTGCGTCCTGCTGGTACCACATGGTACGCTGACGATCAGCGACGACGAGGTGCTGATGTATCCTCACGGCCAGACCGACCTCACCAACAGCTACTGGATCAAGAAGCGCTAATATTCATGATTAATACCGAATGATAACTATGAAACGATATATCTTATTTGGATTGACCATGCTTCTGGCACTGCCGACGAGTGTCTTTGCACAAGACGACAACTCCTTCGACGATGAGGAGGAGGTACAGGCTCCTGTCAGGAAGATGGTAGTGAAGCAGAAGCAATACGAGACGCGTGTCGTCAAGGGAGTCGTGCTCGATGCCACCACAAAGCAGCCTGTGGCCGGTGCCATTGTCCGTGCTGCCGAGATTGACGGCTACAGCGTGCTCACTGAGGACGACGGAACCTACGAGCTCAAGGTGCCTGTGTTTGCCACAGCGCTCTATGTCTCCACCCCCGACTATAACCCTGTGCGCATCGGCCTGGCCAGGGATACAAGCCAGAAGACGGCCCTGCTCTATCCCACGACCTTCGATGCAGAGTATGCCGCACAGACCAACGTCCGTGGCGATCAGTCTGCCACCGATTTCAAGTATACCAATGCCGTCAACATCAAAGACGAGATACAGAATCAGCTCGGCGCCTATGTACACACCATCGGGCGCAGCGGAACGCCAGGCATCGGCAGTGTCATGTTCATGCAGGGCTTGAACTCCCTCAACATCAACGCCCAGCCGCTGGTTGTCATCGACGATGTCATCATCGACCAGCAATATGGCCGTGAGCTGCTCCATGAGGGCTTCTACAACGACATCCTCAGCAACATCAACCCCGCCGACATCGAGAAGATTACCGTGCTCCGCAACGGCACAGCCCTCTATGGCGCCAAGGGTGGCAATGGCGTTATCCTCATCCAGACCCGCCGCAACAAGTCGATGGCCACCCGCATCACGGCCAATCTCTCTGCCGGTGTCACCCTCGAGCCGAAGTTCCTCTCCGTGATGGGAGCCGACCAGTATCGCGGCTACGCCTCCGAGCTGCTGAAGACCACCAACACGAAGATTCGTGACTTCAAGTTCCTCAACGAGGACCCCACTTATTATTATTACGACCAGTACCACCAGAACACCGACTGGAAAGACTATGTCTACCGCACTGCCTTCACCCAGAACTACGGCATCAACGTAGAGGGTGGTGACGACGTGGCCAACTACAACCTCTCCGTGGGCTACACCAACGCCCAAAGCACGCTGAAGGAGAACGGCATGGGCCGATTGAACGTGCGTTTCAACACCGACATCACGCTTTCGCAGCGCCTCAGTGCCCGCTTCGACGCCTCTTTCTCCAACGTCACGCGCAACCTGCGCAACGACGGTGCTCCTGAAGGCTACGATGAGGTGACCCCCAGCAGCCCGGGCTTCCTGGCCTACGTTAAGAGTCCCTTCCTCAGCGCTTACAGCTATGGTCGGGGACAGTTCTCCAAGACCCATTACGACGTAGATGCCGAGAGCTATCTCGACGAGGCCATGGCCTACTACAACAACTACAACTGGCAGCTGGGCAACCCCGCCGCCATTCTGGAGTATTCGGAGGGTGAGAACAAGAACCGCTTCGAGAACTCCATGCTCAACCTCACCATCACGCCGAAGTACGAGTTCAACACCCACCTCTTCGTGTCGGAGCACTTCAGCTACAATCTGGTGAACACCAACGAGAAGTTCTACGTCCCCATCAACGGCACGCCCAGCTACTACGTCACCAGCATCGGCGAGTCGCGCAACAACGAGATTCGTTCGCTGGCTTCGAAGCAGAACTCCGTGATGAGCGACACCCGCATCGACTGGCACAACCGCTTCGGTGCACACTTCGTACATGCCTTTGGCGGTGCCCGCATCAACTGGGAGGGCTACACCAACAACACGCAGCTGCGCTACAACACCGGTAGCGACAAGACTCCCGGTATGAATGGCCCGCAGCAGGACATCTTTGTCGATGGCGTCAGCGAGAACTGGAACTCGCTGGCCTGGTACGCCCAGGGTGAGTACAACTACAAGAGCCGCTACTATCTCCAGGCCAACCTCACCATCGAGGGCTCTTCGCGCTTCGGTCGTGATGCCGACGGCCTGCGCATGTTCAATGCCCCCTGGGCCGTGTTCCCTGGCGTTCAGGCTGCCTGGGTGCTCACCAACGAGCCTTGGCTGGCCACGGTCAACGGCATTGACTATCTGCGCCTCTCTGCCGGCTACGACATCAGCGGTAACGACGACATCGACTATTTCGCCGCCCGAAGCTACTTCCGCTCAGCACTCTTCTTGCACGACGTTGCAGGTCTCTCTTTCGACGGCATCGGCAATACGAAGATTCAGTGGGAGACCACCCGCCGACTGAATGTCGGCCTGGAGGCCAGCCTGCTGCAGAATCGTCTGGGGGTGGCCGTGAACTATTTCCGTTCCACCACCGACAACCTGCTCACACGCCAGTCGCTGGGCTTCCTCAGCGGTCTGGAGCAGAACTGGAACAATGGCGGCAAGCTGCAGAACGAAGGCTTCGACGTCTCGGTTACGGCCAAGATCATCGCTGCCAAGGACTGGCAGTGGCAGCTGGGAGCTACCGTGGGTCACTACAAGAACAAGATTACGGCACTGCCCAACGGCGAGAACTATGTCGACACACCCATCTATGGAGCCGTTGTCCGTTCCCAGATTGGTCAGGCCGCCAACCTCTTCTATGGTTATAAGTCGCTGGGCATCTTCTCCACCACCGAGGAGGCCCGTGCTGCTGGTACCTCCGATCCCCTCGGCCTCTATTTCCTGGCTGAGAATGGTGTCGACCGCAGCTACTTTGAGGCTGGCGATGTGCACTTTGCCGATCTCAATGGCGACGGCATGATTACGACTGACGATGCTGACCAGACCATTATCGGCGACCCCAACCCCGACATCTATGGCAACATCTTCACCACGGTGGCCTGGAAGCGCCTCAAGCTCGACGTCAACTTCAGCTATTCGCTGGGCAACGACGTCTACAACTACATGCGCTCGCAGCTCGAAGGCGGCTCGCGCTTCATGAATCAGACCACGGCCATGGAGCGCCGTTGGCAGCGTGAAGGTCAGCAGACCGACATGCCCCGCATCACCTTCCAGGACCCCATGGGCAACGCCCGCTTCAGCGACCGTTGGATCGAGGACGGCTCCTACCTCCGCCTGAAGTCGGCCACACTCAGCTACGACCTGCCCCTGAAGTCGGAGTACATCCAGGGCTTGCAGTTCTGGATTCAGGGCAACAACCTGCTCACCTTCACCAAGTATCTGGGCAGCGATCCCGAGTTTGCCATGTCTGGGGCAGTCCTTGGCCAGGGTATTGACCTTGGCCGTCTGGGACAGAGCCGCAGCATCGTGGCTGGCGTGAAGATTAACCTGTAATAATTAGGAATTAGTAATTAGGAATTAGTAATTATGATTACCAAGATATTCAAAACTTTCTGTGGGCTCCTCGTGGGCTGCGCCATTACCGCATCCGTCATCTCCTGCGAAGACTTCTTCAATCAGGAGTCAGACTACGTGGTCTACGACGAGATGGAGCATCTGAACAGTGCTGTCGACTCGATGTACTCTGTGACGGGCATCTTGAACAAGATGCAGGAGCTGGCCGACCGTACCATCCTGCTCGGTGAGGTGCGTGCCGACCTGGTTGACCTCACTGCCGATGCCAATAGCGACCTGCGCGACTTGGCCAACTTCACCGTCGGCGATGACAACATGTACAACCGTCCGCGCGACTACTATGCCGTCATCAACAACTG